>MDTG01289453.1_pt1 | contig 19970 bp, 19 predicted proteins | sample 811421 | NCBI WGS metagenome assembly MDTG01 (sample SAMN05326645, study PRJNA326480) | marine metagenome | isolation source: seawater | place: Pacific Ocean: South East | collected 2011
ACCGCTCGCGGATCACTTCTGCCGATCGCCCATGGCGAGGGCCGATTCGTGGCGGGTGACAAGCTCGGGCATCTCGTGGACTCGGGACAGATCGCCGTCCGATATGCGCAAGACGACAATCCCAACGGTTCGGATGGTCATGTCGCGGGGATCTGCGACGCGTCCGGTCTGATTCTTGGACTCATGCCACATCCGGAACGATATACGCGGTGGACTCAGCATCCCTTCTGGACCCGTCTCGATGAGCAGGATCGTCAAGGCGATCCTCCAGGCCTCGCCATGTTCCGCAACGCGGTCAGCTGGGTGAAGGCAAGAAGAGGGTCTGCTGTAGAAGCATGAACTCCGGAGGATCTCAGCTGAAACATGCCGTTTGATCCGTCCATTCTGACGCCCGAACAGCCTGATCCGATGAAGGATGATCGAGTCTGCACCGAGTGTGGCTATTCACTGAAGGGACTCGCCAGAGGCGGAGCCTGTCCGGAATGTGGAATACCCGAGAGGGCCCATGAACCGGCGATTCTTGCGGGCGGTCCGGCCGAACCTGCCCAGGTGATTCAGCAGTGTGGAAAGTGCGGCTATCCATTGAAGGGTCTGCCCTCCATCGGAAACTGCCCCGAATGCGGTTCTTCTTACAGGCCGAGCAGTTCAAGGCGGCGCTACACCGATCTGATCGAACCGAAGACGCTTGTTTCCACGAGTTTCCGGATTGGCCTGATGCTGTTGATCACGGCGATTGTCTCAGCCCTGTTCATGCAGGTGATCGTCCTTTTCTACAGGATCGAACCAGGCGACTACAAGCTGGTGATGACCATGAGTTCCATCGTCTGGGCCCTTGGACTCTGTCTCGTGGTCGTTCGACGGGTCGCCGGTAAGCACATGTTCCTGAGGTTCGTGTGGTTGATCACATTGGCATCGCAGTGGCTTTGGCCTCTGGCCTACGCATTGAGTCGATACGGCTCCATCAACCAGAACGCCGTCGGGTCGTTGCACGCGTTCGGAATCATCATCTTCGATGTGGCCGCTGCCATCGGACTGTTTAGCTCGCTGTGTTTTCTCGCGATGATCTGCAGGGATCTCTATCTGCGACGTCAGGCATCCAGGCTGGAACTGGTGGCCCTGATCTTTCCGTTCTACGCCATGGGTATCTGGATCTTCTCCTATCCGGCCGAAGTTCAGGACGGGATCTTCCATGTTGGAGGCGGTTTCAGACTGATCATCTACTTGATCGTTCTGGGCCCCTGGTGGATTCTCTTCATCATGGTCGGGCTGGCCATCAAGGACGTCTTCATCAGAAGCCTCTGGGAAGGTCGACTTGAGGAATCGAACACCGGTCGTGTTTCCGAAACCCATGAATCACCTGCTCGATCCACCGACCCCAAGGATGGTTCTCGTCCGGATTCCGGAGACATACCGTTGTCTTCATCGGATGCCGAAGCTGCCGATTGATGATCTCGTCTCCGAACCGACCTGCTACGATGTTCCATCTCCAAGGAGCTCAACGTGTCCAAAGAAATCATCCGTTGCGGTGTCGTCGGTGTCGGTCGAATGGGCCGGCATCATGCTCGAATCTATGCCCAGATGCCCGAAGCGGAACTGGTCGGTGTCGTTGATGCCGACGCGGAACGCCGGAATGACATCACGAGCGAATGGGGTGGTCGACCACTGGAGACGGTCCGCGAACTGATTGATCTGGGTGTTCAGGCAGTGACCATCGCCACGCCCACCATCCACCATCGCGAGGCGGCTGAACAGTTGATCGAAGCGGGTGTCGCCTGCCTCATCGAGAAGCCCCTGGCTGCAACGGCTGCGGACGCTTCGGCGATCGCCGAAGCCGCGGCCTCCAAGGGTGTCCCACTGCAGGTCGGTCATGTGGTTCGATACGATCCGGTCATGAGAGCCATTCGTGCCTTGGGTGAATTCCAGCCCAGGCATCTCGAGTTGCATCGCATCTCGCCAATGACCTTCAGAAGCGTCGATGTCGGTGTCGTGCTCGACATGATGATTCATGATCTCGATCTGCTCACGATGTTGATCGGTGCGGAGCCCGAGGAGATACACGCCAGTGCGGTCGCGGTTCTCTCCGATGCCGAGGATGTCTGCAATGCGCGGCTGACGTATTCGTCCGATTCGCTCGAGGAACGATGTGTCGCGAATGTCACCGCCAGTCGTCTGGCCCTCAAGACGGAACGCAAGCTTCGAATCATCTGCGAGGATCTGTACGTCTCGGCGGATTTCGTGACTCGAACAGGCACCGTCGTACGCCAATCGGCCAATGCGAGCCAGTTGGATGAAATCCGCGGCAGACTTCGTGCCGGCGAGGATCTATCAAGCGTGAACTATCTCGATCTGGTGAGTTTCGAGGATCTTGTCGTTGAGGATGCCGAGCCACTTCTGCTCCAGGCGGAGGACTTCCTCAACTCGGTGCGAACAGGCAGCCGTCCCGAGATCGATGCGGAAGCAGGCCGTGCCGCCGTCCGTACGGCGGAACGGATTCTCGAGGCAGCGGGCATCACCGCCAATGCCTGATTGGTCGCCTCGAAGCAATTCATGCGCCAATTCGTTCGGCATCTTCTGCGCCAGAAGCCGTTAGGAGCAGCCCCAGTGGCGGCATGATCTTTGCAGCCGATATGGTCTATTCCCCAGGAGAAGGCCATGATGGACCCCGTTTCGATTCCGACAGTCAAGAGTTCCGCTCCCGTCGACATGACGGCTCAGTCCACTGGGAAAACCGATGAGGACATCACCATCCAGGATCTCATCCGCAACTGGGGTGAATCGGATCCCCATTCGGACATCAATGATGACGGCATCGTCGATGTGAATGATCTTCTCCTTCTCCTGGAGAAGCAGTCGTCATCGAATCCCGTCATCAACTCCCTCATGGAAGCGCCATCCGCCGCCATCGAGGGACTGGCATCACTTGGTGGACTGCTGATGGAAGCGCTGGGTATCCAGAATCCCGATCAATCCACGCCGGTGGAGTTTCCGGAGATGTCCGCAGCGGAGGCATTGGATCTTTCGGGCATGGAAACGGCTGATGTGGATACGGCCATGAAGACCGCCAAGGGAATGATCGATCGCTGGCAGTCCAGAGGATACGCCTCTGCACCACCACCTGGATTCGAAGAGATCATCGACACCCTTCCACTGGACAGGGACATTCGAGGTGTCATATCGAAACTGATCGCAGCCAGTTACTCGGGCTGATGCTCAGCTGCCCCAGCCTCCGGTCAGAGGGGGCGGTCCTCCCGCCAGCTCATCCCGAATGTGATCGACTGCGATCGATTTGGATCTCTTCAGGCACACGATGAACATCTCCCGAGATACGGATCGCGAGGCCTTGGGCTTGGCCGGTCGCACCGTCTCGAACATGCTGCGGGCACGTTCGAGAAGATCCTTGGATCCGGGGCCTTCGAACATCTTCATGATGAGATCGCCGCCGGACGAAAGGCGCATGGCTGCCAGATCCAGGACCAGGTTGCACAGTCGCATGGAACCATAATGATCCGTGTCCCGGCTGCCTGTGGTGGAGGGGGCCATGTCGCTGAGCAGCACATCGAACGGGGAAGACGGATCCAGTCCGAGTTCCTCGAGCGTCTCATCGCTGAGCTCGGCGGCATCACCCTGCAGCAGATGCACCGGTGAACCGCGGAAGCTGCCCGTCACGACCTGAAGGTCGATTCCGACCACGATTCCATTGGGTGCGGTCCGTTGCGCCGCAACCTGTGTCCATGAACCGGGGGCGCATCCGAGATCGAGAACACGACGGCCCTTCGTGAGTATTCGACGTTTGTCATCGATCTCGATGAGCTTGAAGGCCGCCCGCGAACGGTAGCCCTGTCGCTTGGCTTCCTTGAACCAGTGATCTTGTATCTCGCGTGCCATGGATGACGTCAATCGAAATCGAAGGAGCTCTGCCGATGTGGATATTTCTTGATGACGATGCGTATCGTCCCGTCGTTGGTTCTCAGCGTGATGGGCCGATCGCCATCATTGATGACGCCCTGCATGGTCCGATCGCTGCTCCGGCCGTGAATGCGAAGCTTGCCCTTGGGCACCTTGCAGATGACGCGGCCATCGATCGTGAATGCATCAAGTCGACCGCTGGTTCCCTGTCCGGCTCGAAGGGTTATGCCGCCTTCGGTCGTGGCGACGTTGATCGACTCGTCGAGAGATTCCCCGGTGACGATGCTGACATCACCTCGAGTCGTATTCACGTCGACCGGGCCCGAGATCTCGCTCAGATCGACATCGCCCAGACTCGTGTCGACTCTGACGCCATCGATATGCGGCGCGGTAACGGTCACATGCAGTCTCTGCATGCCCGATTCCGGATAGAGGGTCTGGGCCCGAACGCGAACGATTGTCCGGCCATTCTCCTCGACGGTCTCGACGGACCAGTCGATGTCCTTCAGCGATGCTTGTGCGTCGCCCATCCGATGGAACGAATGAGTCGATTGAGGTTTGACGAGTACCCCGGGTGTACCTGGAGCGTCCCCTGTTGAACGGATGGTGACATCGCCTGCGAAGGTGGCCACATCCACGGAAACAGGCCCCGCGACATCAAGAGGGGTCCTGGTGCCGAACGCCATGTGACCACACCCGCCAAGACAGGCCAGCAGGAGGAGGGAGGCCATCAGGCCGAGGTAGAGATTTCCGCCGTGGATATGTCGCATGCTTGTGACTCTAATTGGATTGTACGGGCCACGTCCGGACCCCGTCGGGTGCTAGACTGCACCAACTGGAGAACAAGAGATGATTCGATCGAGCAACCCCAATTCGATGATGCCCTTCGAGCAGATGGACGACGACGGCTTCAGATCCGCCCTCCCGATGAATGGAGCCTCAAGTCCATCATCCAATCTGTCATGCACGACTCCGGGCTCATTCGCGAACAAGCCCGATATCGGCGGCCCCCTGAGCTACAGCAGTCCGGATACTCCCGGAATGCCGACCGCCTCTTCACTGACGGCCTGGGATTTCCTTCCAGAGGGCTGGTCCATCGAAGTTCATCCAGACGGGTGTCTTGGTCACAACCAGGGCGATCAGCCTGTCCGTGCGGTGGCGACACCGGGTTTCACACCCGTGACCCAGCTTGAGAATGCTCGTCTTGGAAACGTGACTCCCGAGATGCTTCTGGTATCGAAGCGAGAGCCGCATCTGACTCCCGAGCAGATCCGGGATGAAGTAGCGGCCGGTCGCATGATCATTCCCGCCAATGTCCATCATCTGAAGCATGACCTCGAGCCCATGTGCATCGGCCGAGCGTCCTTGACGAAGGTCAATGCCAACATGGGCGCATCCCCGGTGAGTTCCGGAATGGAACAGGAACTGGAGAAGCTCAGGTGGGCGGAGAAGTGGGGCGGCGATACCGTCATGGACCTCTCCACCGGCGGGGATCTCGACAGCTGTCGGGAGATGTTGATCAAGCACTCCAAGGTTCCCATCGGAACGGTTCCCATCTACTCGATGATCATCGGTCGGAAGATCGAGGAACTGGACGATGCGATGATATTGGAGATGCTTGAGCATCAGGCTCTTCAGGGCGTGGACTACTTCACCGTGCATGCGGGCATTCGCCGAGCGCATCTCAAGTTCGTTCGCAAGCGTCTCATCGGCATCGTGTCCCGAGGCGGATCATTGCTGGCGAAGTGGATGATTCATCATGGCCGCGAGAACCCGACCTATGAACTGTGGGACGACATCTGCGAGATCATGCGAAAGCACGACGTCTCCTTCTCCATCGGTGATGGTCTTCGACCCGGTGGCCTCGCTGACGCGACCGATCAGGCCCAGCTCTCCGAACTGCAGACGCTGGGTGAACTGACCGAGCGAGCCTGGCGGCATGGTGTTCAGGTCATGGTCGAAGGTCCGGGGCATGTGCCTCTGGATCAGATCGAATACAACATGAAGCTCCAGCGGCAACTGTGTCATGGCGCCCCGTTCTACGTGCTCGGACCGCTCGTGACTGACATCTTCCCTGGGTATGACCACATCACCTCCTGCATCGGCGCCTGCAATGCTGGCTATCACGGTGCGTCGATGCTGTGCTACGTCACACCCAAGGAGCATCTGGGTCTGCCGAAGAAGGATGATGTGAAGCAGGGCTGCATCGCCTACAAGATCGCCGCCCATGCTGCGGACATCGCATTGGGCATACCGGGAACTCGTGATCGCGATGACGAGCTCACCAAGGCTCGAGCGGCCTTGAACTGGGACCGTCATTTCGAGTTGAGCTTCGATCCGGATACCGCTCGAGCACTTCACGATGAGGATCTCGATGTCGATACCGACTTCTGCGCCATGTGCGGTCACGACTGGTGCAGCGTGCGAATCAGCAAGGAAATCCAGGAATTCGAATCCGGTCTCGAAGATGGCTATTCATGGGACAAGCCGAAGTTGACAGCGGCGCTCACCGAGGAACAGAAGGCCATTCTCGAACAGCGTGGTGTTCTCGAGCCTGCCGAGATCCATCGACTCGCTTCCAAGGCCAAGCCTTCGAACGCCGATGATGAGGCGCCGGCCTGTCACAGTGATCAGGCGCCATCCGAACAGGCTCAGGAGATCCAGAAGCAGCATGGTGTCGATAAGCTGGTTCCATTGGATACTTCTGAGGTAACGAACATCTCCAATCACGACTCGATTATCTGAAGAACGGCTGGACATGGTTGAAACCGAGCAGAGAAAAATCATGGGAGTGAGATTTCCGAATCTCTATCTCTATCTGGTTTTCCTGTCTGCTCTGGACGTCGTCCTGACCAGAGTCATCCTCTACTTCGGCGGAACGGAAGTGAATCCTCTGGCCGACTGGATCATCGACCAGTGGGGCCAGATGGGCATGAGCATCTTCAAATTCGGAATCGTGGCATTCGTCATCATCATCTGTGAATACACGGCTCGAATGGATATCCGCATGGCGTTTCGGCTGGCCCTGGCCGGTTGTCTCATCTCCGCAGTACCTGTCATCTGGTCGATTGGGCTGGTCATCCACATGATCATCACATTCGATCCATCGGCCGAGCCACCGCCACCGCTACCACCTGAAGGTCTCTCGCCGATGTCGATGCTCAGTTGGATGAGACTGTCGGTTCCCTGCTGAATCAGCCAGCCCGGTATGATGCTTCGAGACCTGATCAACAGTGTCGAGGAGCATGAGATGGCTGAAAAGCGACCGATGAGAGTAGTGGTTCTGGGTGGTGGATTCGCCGGCGGTTACGTCGCGAAGCATCTGTTCGACAAGAACCTGGGTCTGGATGTCGAAGTCATCATCATCGACCGGAACAACTACTTCGTCTTCTATCCACTTCTGGTGGAAGCCGGGACGGGTTCTCTGGAGCCAAGGCACTGCACGGTTCCGATCCGAGAGTTCGCGAGCCGCAGCGAGCTGTTGATGGGCGAGGTCACCGATCTGGACGCTTCCAAAAACAAGGTCCACTTCAAGCTCTGTGGCGATGACACTGTCCGGGAAATCGAATACGACCAGCTGGTCGTCGCCCTTGGGAGCGTCACCAGGATCCTTCCCGAGAAGATCTGCAGCGGTGTCACGGAGCACGCCTTCGAAGTCAAGCACATGAGTGATGCCGTCGCGATCAGGGATCGGGCCGTCGAACTGCTTGAATTGGCGAATGCGACCGATGATCCCGAGGAGAAGAAGCGTCTGCTCCACTTCGTCGTCGTGGGCGGCAACGTGACCGGCATCGAGGTCGTCGGCGAACTGGAGGTGTTCGTTCGCGGAGCCACCTCCATGTATGCGAACATCAAGCCCGAGGACTGCCAGTTCACGGTCATCGAACTCTCGCCCGAGATCCTGCCGATTCTCCCCAAGCAGTTGATCAAGTGGTCGACCAAGAAACTGGAGGAGAGGGGAATCCGGCTATGGACCGGAAAGTCGGTCAAGGAGGTCCATGCCGATCACGTGATCACCTCCGAAGACCAGCATGTCCCGTGTTCGACGGTCATATGGACGGCGGGCATCGCACCGAATCCGGTACTCCGGGAGTTCAAGGATCTTCCATTGAATTCGCATGGCGGCGTCGACTGCGAGCCGACCTATCGAGTCAAGGGGCATGAGAACATCTGGTCCCTCGGGGATTGCGCGGGTGTCCCGGGACCTGACGGCAAGCCGATGCCGCCCCTGGCCCAGATCGCCATCAGACAGGCCAAGCAGCTTGCGGGCAACATCGCGGCAGCCCATCGAGGCGATGAACTGGACAATGGTGATGTGAGTGTCCTGGGTATTCTCGTTCCACTGGGACGCCATCAGGGAGTGATGAACTTCAAGGGCATCCGCGTCGAGGGCTTCTTCGCCTGGGCGATGTGGAGAGCGATCTATCTGAGCAAGATGCCCGGCTTTGGAAGGAAGCTTCGAGTCCTTCTTGACTGGACCATCAACTGCTTCTCGAAGCGTGATTATGTCCAGCTGGGAATGAATCCAAAGGCATCCCGCGAATTCACCGGACCCGACAGCCAGAAATCATCCTGAGGCCATCAGCGGCGAGCCCATCTTCTCTTCAGAAGTGCCATGGACTCCTCGTCGTCTGCCAGTGGTGATGACGCCTGTACGGGTGCATCGAATCGCTCGTCCGATAGGCTTTCATCGAGTTCGTTGAGCCATGACTTCGTCGCTTCAAGCGCTCGGGGGCCATGTGAGGCGACCTGTCTGGCCAGTTGTTCGGAACGATCGATCGGCATGTCATCGAGCATCATCGCCAGACCCACCTGGAAGGCCTGGGTTCCATCGATCAGATTTCCTGAAAGCAGAAGAGATCTCGCAGGCCCGTTCCCAATGCTGGTGGCCAGGGTGTTTCCACTGACGACAGGTGACAGGCCAAGCTGATGGACCGGGTAACCGAGCCTGCTCTCGGGTGAAACGACGACCATGTCACAGGCGCTGACGATCGCGCAACCGCCTGCCACAGCCGCGCCATCGACACCGGCGATGACGACGCAGCGATGTCGACGAATGGTCTTGAGCAGACCCCCGAGCACGCCAATGAAATCATTCAGTGCAGGTGGATCATCGATGACCGGTCCGAGATCGAATCCAGCACAGAACGAAGGGCCGCGTCCCCTGATGAGGATGACCGCAAGATCCTGGTTCTTCTCCAGCTCCACGAGCATCGAATCGAGTTCGCGCATCGTCGACAGGGACAATGCGTTCCGATTGACTTCGCCATCGAGCCAGATGAAGGCGATGTTCTGTTCAATGTCGAGTTCAACGGTCGTGGGTGTCTTCATATCCGACTTCTTTACCAGAGCAGCAGCCAAATGGCCATCCAGATCCCCGCGACGATCATGACCATCGCGGTGTAGCCGACGATATCACGTGCCTTCACACCCGTGATCGCCAACAGCGGTAGTGCCCAGAATGGCTGAAGCATGTTCGTGAGCTCGTCTCCGTAACTGACAGCCATCAGCATCTTGGGTATCGATACGCCGCTTTCAATCGCGCTTTGGATCGCGATCGGACCCTGTACGCCCCATTGGCCACCACCAGATGGAACAAGGAAGTTGACGACACCTGCCGAGAGAAAGGTGAAGAACGGCAAGGTGGTTTCGGTGGAGATATCGGCTGCGAACTGCGCAATGTCAGCCATGAGTCCGGAATCCTTGAGCATGATCAGGATCCCCGCATACAGAGGGAACTGAATGAGGATGCCGGCACATCCTCGAGCCGCTCTTTCGATGGATCGGGCATAGGCGATGGGGGATCCGTGCAGAATCAGTCCTATTCCGAGCATGACCGCATTGAACTGGTTGGGGCCCAGTCTCATGATCCCGCGCGATTCATCGGCGAGGAAGATTAGGAATCCGGCAATCAGCGCTGCCGCGACGGTGATTGAGAAGATGATTCCGACGGGGCCCCAGCTTTCATTGGCCGTGATTGCTCCCGTGGTCTCCTCCGCCATCGGATGGGCGTCGCATTCGGTCAGTGATCGACAGTCCGAGCGGGCGGGAGCCAGCACCCAGAGCACCAGTGGAATGATGATGATGAGTCCTCCACTGACAAGAAGATTCATGTTTGAAAAAGTGGTGGCGCTCAGCGGTACCCCATCAGGGAATCCCAATGATGCAAGGCGTTCCATGAGGCCATCCCCGAGCAGATCACTGGCTTCGGACAGCGTGCTCGACTTCAGAGCCGCGGAGCCGGATAGTCCGCCATGCCAGACCAGCAATCCCATATATCCAGCCGCACAGAGAAGTGGAAAATGACTCGGCCGACCTCTTGCTTCCATGCTGCGTCCGACATCACGAGCCAGCAAGGCGCCGACGATCAGACCAAGTCCCCAGTTGATGAGACCGGTCAGTACGGCGACAAGTCCGACCAGAGCGGCCGCCTGTCCGGGCGTGCGGGGCATTTGGGCGATACGCCCAAGGCATCTTCGGATTACCGGGCTGTCGGCCAGTGCGTAGCCCGTCACGAGGATGAGGGCCATCTGCATGCCGAACTGGAGAAATTTCCAGAGACCCGTCGACCACCAGGTGTCGATCAGGACGATCGCCGTCTCCTGTCGATCCAGTTCGTCGTAGCCAAGAAGGAACGCGAGCGCTGCCGTCAGGATGGTCAGTCCCAAAGCCAGGATGAGGGGGTCGGGAATGCACCGGCCGATCGTACGGCTCAGGATCAGGCCTAGTCTCGCGATCATGGACCCAATGGTATGTCAGCAGGGGACGAGGGTCGATATCGATCCTCCATCCTGAAACATGAATTCAATCCGAATGCCAGGTCCGACTGCAACGATCAAACACGACCGAGGTGGTCGCAGGGCCGATGACTTCCGTTTCAGGCAGTGTCAGACCCAGATCGATGAATTCGGGATAGATGTCGGTTTCCAAGGGACTGATGGCCAATCGTCCGGTCACCGACATCAGATGATCGATCAACTCCGGATCGGGAAGCGGCAGTTCCATCGGACTGCAACTCATCATCTGACAGAGATGGTTCCGAATCATTTCAGCGACAACCGCCAGAAGTGGTTGATTGGAATGGCTTTGAATCTCGATGATATTGGACTGATTCAGTACTGATGCGGCGGTTCTGATGTCCGCTTCCAGAAGACAGCCTCCCGATACCAATGCGTCCTCGATGGCCTTGGCATCGGCTTCCTCTATGGGTCCATCGACACATACGGCGTATCGCAGAGGAGGAGAGTCTGCTTCAAGTCCCAGATCCGAAGATAAATCGGCACTGGCATCAAGGCCCAGCATGACCTCCATTCGAGGAGATTCCATCACAGCGGCCACGGCGGTCAACGCCGACCATCCGGAGACCCCTTCAATGATCAGACGACGCATCCTCTGATCATGAATCAATCGGGCCCATTTGATGGAGGACGACCGATTCGAGTGAGTGTTGGCTTCCAATGGATTTGAACCGTCATCGTTTCTGAATGTGTTCTGGTTCATCGATATCTATTCCTCCCACGCGTAACTTCAACGCACAGCGCCCCGAACAAGCGGGGCTTCGGAGACCTTGATCCAAACGGGACGGATCAGAAGTTCCTATTGCGCCTCTCTTCTCCTTGCAGGTCCGATGCAAATAGTCGTCCAATGAAATCGAGAATCTGCCTGAGCGGATGGGCCTGTCTTTGAACGGGCATCACTCTCGCATCTGTGCGCAGGCGCGATCGGGATCTTCGGGTGTCGATTTGCTCGTGATAATCAACCATGCAGACTGAGTGTTCTCCAGATCAGGCTCAGATCAAGAAGAACATGGCGAACTTGCCAATCTAATGGTGAAAGATCTTCTTTGAAGCCATTGAGCTGTTCGAGGGGTCTCAAATCATGCATGGTCAGAGCCTCAAGGGGATTGCGGGATGCTGTACAGGCCAGAGCCGAGCTTGATCGCTTGAAGCCGCTATAGTGCCGCGAAGTTCTCAGGATTCACCAGGAGCCTTCCATGTCCATGTTGCAATTCGTCCGGCATGCCGGCCGATACCGCGAGATGCTTTCGGTACTCGTCAGTTTCGGGTTTCGAGAGTTCTTTGAAGATGCCAAGCTTGATCTGCTTCTCGAGCGAAGTCGTCGAGTGTTTCATCATTCATCGAATGATGAGATCCAAAGGATGGGGCGGCCCAAGCGACTGCGCCTGGCTCTTGAGGAACTGGGGCCGACCTTCATCAAGCTTGGTCAGGTACTGAGTACCCGCCCGGACATTCTTCCTCCCGAGTACATCGAGGAATTCCAGCATCTGCAGGATGATGTCCCAAGCGTTGAATGGGACAAGATCAAGGAGCAGCTGATCGAGGATCTGGGCGATCTCGACGATCACTTCGAATCGATCGACGAAGTGCCGATGGCGGCAGCCTCGATGGCGCAGGCGCATCGGGCCGTACTCAAGGGCGGGCAGCCGATCGTCCTCAAGGTCCTTCGTCCGGGCATCGCCAGGACGGTTGTGATGGATCTCGAGATCCTTCATGAAGTATCGGTCTGGATTGCCAAGCACAAGTCCGATCTACCGTTCGATCCCATTTCGGTCGTGGATGAATTCCAGCAGGCGATGAGCTACGAACTGGATCTGGTCCATGAGGCGAGAAACATAGAGACCTTCAGGCGACGTCTCGAGGACGAGTCGGGAACCTACTTCCCGGAGGTCTATTGGGATGTCACCCGAAGCAGGGTGTTGGGACTCGAGGAGATCAAGGGCGTCCAGCTCTCTCATTGGAAAGAGGCGGGGTTGTCCCAGGAGGAGCGGACCAAGATCGTGGAGATCGGTTCCGAGAGCATTCTCCGACAGGTTCTCGACATCGGGTTCTTCCATGCCGATCCCCATCCGGGCAACATGTTCTGGTTGTCCGATGGAAGGCTTTGCTTCATTGACTGCGGCATGGCTGGAAGAGTCGATGAGGAAACCGTGAACGAACTGGCCAATCTTCTCTATGGCGTTTCATGCAACGACATCGACAAGGTCTACGACGCTTTCATCAGTCTGGGCAACGTGCAGGAGGATTCGATCTCCCCTCGTGCGGTTCGACGCGATCTCCAGGACTTCCTCGATCAGTTCACCGGCGTCTCCTTCGAGAAGATCCAGATGTCGGCGGTTCTGCAAGCCTTCTCGGAAGGACTTCGCAAGCATCACATCCAGTGTCCCGGCGACATCATTCTCATGATCAAGGCGCTGTCGACCATCGAGGGTGTGGGTGAGGATCTCGATCCCAAGTTCGATCTGATCAGCTACGCCCGTCCACACCTTGAGAAGCTCGTGAAGCGCCAGTATTCACGAAAGGCGATCATTGGTCGGCTCAAGAAGTCGGGGATGAAATACCTCAAGATGGCGGAGGTGCTTCCGGGGCGGGCTATTACCGTCATGGAGAGATTCTCCCGCAACAAGATGAAGATCGGAATCGATGTCGAAGGTCTGGAAAGGCTCACGCAGTCCATCCACCATGCCAGTCGACAGATCTCGTACACGGTTCTCATCGCTTCGATGATTCTGGCCTCGTCCGTACTGGTACTGGCTTCAGGTCGGAAGGGTCATTCCGTTCTGGAGTGGATCGGATTCATCGGTTTCCTGGCCTCATTCGTTCTGGCCTTCTTCATTCTTCTCGAGAACTTCCTGAGAAGAAACCGCTGATGAGGCTATGAAATCCGGTCTCTTGAACGAACTCGTCTGGGATTCTCAACTGGTCTTCTGTCGCTCTGGTTCCTCAGTCTGGCATCTGTTGCGCGATCCCATCTCTGATGGTACTCCGCGATCTCCAGATTCCGATACTGCGAGCGACATCGATAGCACACCAGTCTCGTACTCGCAAAGAACAGGATGGCGATGTCGAGAAGAAGAACGCCGGTCATGCCGATCAGGATCGCGATATCGGTCACATAGCCCAGAACGCCGATCAGACTCAATGCGAATGCCAGCACGATGACGAACGGGGTGATCTGTGGAAAGGTCTTGTGCTGGAACAGATGGTCGCTGCCGCAGATGACGCACCGGCGCAGCTGTCCGGAATCGTCGAATGCCCGTTCCCAGTCGAGAAAAACCTCCTGATCGGTATCCAGAGTCCGAACCCGAGTGGGACGTTGTTCCACATCGGCCTGGATTTCACCAACCCTTGATCGATCAATTTGACGAACCAGAACTCGCATGGATGCAGATGGTACGAGTCCAGCCCCTCCCGCGATACCGAGGCGGCCTTGATGGTGTCAGCACCGGACGCTCCCGCGGGGGTTATAGTTCTGGAATGTCAGATTGGCCACATGTGCTTCAACACCGCTTCCTTGTCTTCGACGGTCCGGATGGATCTGGAAAGAGCACCCAGTTCCGCCGATTCTCGAGTTGGGTCAAGGAGCAGCAGATCGCCGTTACAGAGCTCCGTGAGCCCGGTGGTACACCGATCGGTGAGCGCATCCGCGAGGTTCTTCTCGATGTCGCACACGAGGAGATGACGACGACCTGTGAAATGCTTCTGTACATGGCAAGCCGGGCCCAGATCGTCGAGGAGGTGGTTCAGCCCGCCTTGCAGAGAGGTGATCTTGTGCTGGCGGATCGATTCATCAGCAGTACGCATGCCTATCAGGGGGCCGGAGGCGGGCTCTTGAGCGATTCCATTGAAATGGTCGGGCGTGTCGCGGTTGGATCCCACATGCCTGACCTGACCGTGATATTCGATGTGGACCAGGATACGGCAGGGCGGCGATTGAATCCGCTGCTGGACAGGATGGAGCGCAAAGGCGAGACATTCCATGCAAGAGTGCGGAAGGGCTATCTGGACTTGGCCAGACAATTTCCAGAGTCATTTCTCGTGATCGATGCCTGTCCAGGCGAGGACGAGGTCTTCTCTTCTCTGCTGCATTCGCTTGAAAGTCGATTCAGCGGATGTACATCTTCCTAGGAACGACCGCCTGAAGCCGGCTGTTCCCATGGTTTGCCGGTGATGTCCAGCGTCTTCCTGATGACCTCCTTCAGGTCACCGGTATCCTTCGCGATCTTGTGTTGAGTGGCGGCGCCGCTGCCGTTCTCGAGAATCCGCTCGACATACGAGAGTTCCTCGGAACAGCCCAGCTTCTCGGAAACAGGCTGACACAGATCGAGCAGCAGCCTCGCCTGTTGTCTGGCGGGTATGGCATGCATGGTGTCCGGATCGGCCAGTGTGGCATCCAGTCCGTATCTCGCTGCATGCCACTTGTTCTGACGTGCGATCATCGGATGGCAATCGACCAGATACATGCCTCGATCGATTTCGGATGACAGGCCAGAAACGATGCATTGCGTCATGGCGACCAGGCCAAGCAGCTGTTCCATGGTCATCGGCGTGTCCATAACACGGATCTCGACGGTTCCGAAGCGGGCGACCGGTCGGACATCCCACCAGATTTCACGTGGTGAATGGATGAAATCCGTGGCGATCAGATGATCCGTGAGCCAATTGAACTCCGACCAGTTCCGCATGGTCTCGGGAAGTCCTGCGGTTGGAAGCGACTCCATCACCTTGGATCGATAGGAATGCAGTCCGGTGTTGCGACCACACCAGTGCGGAGAGTTCGATGACAGCGCCAGCAGCACCGGCAGATGTCTCAGCAGACGATCGCACATCTGGATGGCCTTGTCGCCCGAATCGACTCCGATGTGGACATGAAGACCGAAGACGACCAGTCGACTCGCCACGAACTGCATGGTTTCCATGAGCCACTTGTAGCGTTCATCATCAGTGAGCTTCTGATCCTTCCAGTGACTGGTGGGATGGGTGCCGCTCCAGAGAAACGTGTTGCCCATCTCGGCTGCGGTTTCATAGCCCCATTGGAGTTTCTCGGAGAGATCCCGTCTGACATCGTCCACCGTCTGGCATACACCGGTGTTGAATTCGAGATAGCTCCTCATGAATTCCGGTTTGATCGAATCTTCCCAACCCGCGGGAAGGCGCTGGAGCATCTCGGGAACGTCCATCGACAGTTCCATCGTCTCGCTGTTGATGAGTCCCAGTTCGATTTCGACACCAATGCTTGTGTTGGTGCTGGGTTTGAAACGCATGGCCATGGAAGTACTCCAGTCACATGGGAGGAAGGTCGATCAATCGGATTTCAGGAAGCCTCTTCAGACATGCCCAGAACAGCGGTTGCAGCGAGGAGAAGTGATCCTATCGGAAGAGCTTTTTCATCGATATCGAAGCATGAGGAATGAAGCGGTCGCCGATCGGCGAGTGGACCGCTGCCGGTTCCAAGTCGCGCCATCGAGCCTGGTACGACTTGTTGGAAGTAAGAGAAATCCTCGCCACCGAGGCTTGGGAGCTCGATGTGAATGATACCGCTTTCATCAACGACGCTTCTGGCGGCCTGCTCGATGAGGCTGGTGGGAGTGTGGTGGTTGTCCGTGGCAGGAGCCGTATAGGGGAACTCCAGAGCCGCTCCACAGCCGGTGGCTTCGCACACGCCACGGATGCAGCGGTCCATGGCCTTCTTCACCTTCTCCAGATCCCCGGCTCGCCCGGCTCTGACCGTTCCACACAGGATCGCCTTGTCGGGGATGGCATTGAACGCCTCTCCGGCCAGGAGACTCGTGATGGTCAGGCACATCGCGTAGCGGCTATCCATACTTCGAGGGGCCAGCTGATAGAGCATGGAAGCGATGTTGACCGCGGCCGGAACCGGATCGATGGCCTCATGTGGACGAGCGGAATGTCCGCCTTCACCGGAGATGGTGATCCGGAACGTGCTCATGCATGATGTGATCGGTCCGGACCGGACACCGATGGTGCCGACATCGAGAAACGGATCGCAATGAAGGGCGATCATGTTCCGGACTCCGTTGACCGCGCCCGATTCGATCATCTGCTTCGCACCCATCGCGGTTTCTTCAGCAGGTTGGAAGATGATCCTCAGATTCGATCCCGGATTGGATTCCTCCAGAATCCGTCGTTGACTCGCCAACGCCTCGCCGGCGAACAATGCCATCGTCGCATGGGCATCATGACCACATGCATGACAACGGCCGGGGCTCTTCGATCTCCAGGCCACCGACTTCTCGTCATCGACCGGAACACAGTCTATGTCTGCACGTATCGCCATCCAGCTGTCATCCGGAGCACCGACATTGAGATCGGCGACTACTCCCGTACCCGGCAGCTCATGCAGTTCATAGCCCAGCGTATCCATGCGTTCCGCCAGACGATCAGTCGTGCGAAGTTCCTCTCCCGCGAGTTCCGGATGAGCGTGCAGATCCCGCCTGAACCGAATCATCTGTTCGTCGCTCTGCTCGAGCTTCTGACGGATGAGTTCAAGCAGCTCATCCTGAAGATGGGGATTGTTCGAGAAGGATTTTGGAGTGGATGATGACATGCTTTGGTTCCTGAAGACTATGCCGAAATCAGGACCAATCCAGAACGATCTTGCCAAACTGTTCACCGGCCTCGAGCCGGCCCCAGGCTTCGCTGCTCTCGGCGGGTGTGAAGACCTTGTCGATGGTGGGCTTGAGCGATCCCGACTTGAACAGAGCCACGGCCTGCCTGAATTCATCCATGGTTCCCATCGTCGATCCGATGATGGTCAGCTGATTCCAGAAGATCCTCTGGAGGTTCGTCTTGGCCTCGACTCCAGCCGTCGTTCCACAGGTCACCATCACACCTCCGCGTGCCAGCGATCCGAGAACGGAATCGTGGATGGCCCCCCCGACAGATTCGACGCATACGTCGACTCCACGCTTGCTGGTCATCTGGCGGACCTGTCTGGACCAGTTCTCGCCGGTGTCGAGAATGGTGTGTTCCGCACCGAGTTCCACTGCCCGATCGAGTTTCCATTGATGCCGCGAGGTGACGATGGTCCGACAACCGAGATGGTTGGCAATGTTGAGGGCCGCCAGGGCGAGTCCGCCGCCGATTCCGGGAATCAACACCCACTGTCCGGCACCGAGCGATGCTCGGGTCAACATCATCCGCCACGCCGTGAGGTGAGTCAGTCCATACGCGGCGGCTTCGATCGGATCACGATCGCCGATATCGATCAGCTGGTGGGCCGGTCCAACGAAGTACTCGGCATGACATCCCTGGCTGAATTCCCCGATCATGTGGAGGTTGGGCAAGGCCGGTGCACGCTCGTGATGAGGTTTATCCGCCACGGGTATGGCGGCGTTCATCATGACTCGCTTGCCGAGCCAGTTCTCGTCGACGCCTTCACCGACGGACTCGATCCGGCCGCAGCCGTCGGAACCACTTATGCGCGGGAATTCCTCGGCACCTGGCATGCCGGCGCCGACCCAGATGTCCAGTCTGTTCAGGGCGGATGCTTCCGTCTTGACCAGTACGTCCCCGGGTCCGGGTTCCGGTTTCGGGTAGTCGTCCACCAATTCGATGTTCGGTGTGACGGGCAATCCCGCCTGCTGGATGATCAGCGCTTTCATATCGGTCGCCTCATGTGGTTCGACAGCCATTTCGAAGAAGCAATTCCCTGGTCGCGGTGATTCCATCGCGTTCGGACAACTGTTCCCCTTCGTATTCGATTCCTACCCATCCATCGTAACCGGCCTCGCGAGCGATCGAGAGCATCCTCGTGAAGTCGGTATGCACCTCTTCACCATCGTCGTTGAAATCATTGCTCTTCGCGCTCAAGGCCATCGCATGGGGGACGAGTTCGGCCATTCCCCTGTATCGATCGTAGGTTTCCCGGGTATCCCAATCGAGAATGAAGTTGCCGAAGTCGGGAAGGGTTCCCAGCCTTGGATGGCCGACACCCTCGATCAGCGAGGCCAGCCATGCGCCGTTGCTCGAGAGGCCTCCATGATTCTCGATCGTGACATTCATCTCGAGCTCATCGGCATGGGGCATGAGGAGATGAAAGCCTCTGAGGCATCGATCTCTCTGTTGATCGGGCGTTCCCTCCGACTGCGCATTCACGCGAATGCTGTGGCAGCCCAGCCGCTTGGCGGCCTCGAGCCATCGACGATGGTTCTCGATGGTCGTCTTCAATTCGCCTTGGTCCTCGGCGCCCATGTGACCTTCGTTGTCGATCATGATGAGGAGGCTTTCCACACCATGGTCGTCGGCGCGCTGGGCGAGCCGGGCCAGATACGCCTGGTCCGAGACCTTGTCCTTGAAGAAGGTGTTGACGTATTCGACTCCTCCCAGATCCCATTCCTCCCGAGTCATCCTGGCGAAGTCGAGTGGGTCCAGGTCTCCACCTCGAATGGTTCTGTGAAGGGACCACTGGGCCAGTGATATGGGATAGGCGGCATTGGTTTCGGTCATCGTTCGATTCTCCGGTTCTTTCCTGGCGGACCACGAGCAGCTTGTCAGAACACCGCCAACGAGAACACCTGCCGGGAATTGAACGACCCGTCATCTCGATGGATCGTGGTGGATCACGTCAGTTGCTCTTTGGCCCAGTTCGTTCCATTCGTGGCGGCTTCCTGCGCACACTCCGGCTTGCTGCCGCCTGCCTGGGCCATGTCGGGGCGTCCGCCGCCGCCACCACCGCAAAGTGAAGCCACATGCTTGATCCAGTTGCCGGCCTTCAATCCTCTCTTGATGAGCGCTTCGGGAACTCTGGCGACCATGACGACCTTGCCGGCCTCGAGATCGGTTCCCAGAAGCATGCAGGCCGAATCGGGATGGCTGCCACGTATGGTGTCCATTGCAGCCAGCAGATCATCGCGTTCGATAACACCTTCCATGACGCCGACGATCACATCGCCTTCCGACGCCTCTGAAAGTGAACGAGCGATGGCCACTGCTTCGTTCTTCGATGACTTGGCTGCCGATTTTCGGGCGGCCTTGACTCGTGCGCGAAGTGATTCGAGCAGTTTGCGGATCTGCTCGCGGTCAAGAAGCCCGAGGGTCTCCTCATCGACTCGCTTGGTGAGCACATCGATTCGGTCGGCCAGCTCGAGATCCTCGCAGGAGGCAGCGTCCTGCACATCGGTGGACAACTGCCGACCTCGATCGAGGGCTTCTCGTGCAGCCATGCCAGTCAATGCCGTCATGCGACGGATGCCGGCGGCCAATCCCTGTTCCTGGATCAACAGAAAGCTGTCGGCATTCGATGTG
>MDTG01199429.1_pt1 | contig 19967 bp, 19 predicted proteins | sample 811421 | NCBI WGS metagenome assembly MDTG01 (sample SAMN05326645, study PRJNA326480) | marine metagenome | isolation source: seawater | place: Pacific Ocean: South East | collected 2011
AATAAATGCATTATTGAATGTAGTAAAAAAAACTTGAGACCTACCGAAGTTGATACAATTATAGGAGATTATTCAAAAGCAAGAAAAATTCTAAAATGGCGACCCAAACATGATATCAAGTCTATCATAAGAGATATGATTGATTTTGAAATTAAAAATATTTAAAGGACACTAATTTAATGCCTGGCAACGTCCTACTCTTCCATGTCTTAAGACAAAGTACCATCGGCGCAGAAAGGCTTGACTTCCGAGTTCGGAATGGGATCGGGTATAACCCCTTCGCAATAATTACCAGGCAGGTGCCTTATATAGATTTTATTTTTAAAGTCAAACCAACTAATTATTTTATGTCTCAAGACTATTTGATTTTAAAGGTAATATTTTGAGAATATTTCTAATTTTTGGATTTTTTTACAAATTCACTTAACAATAGCCCTACAGGGAAAAAAACAATTATCGATATCCAATTATTGAAAAGATTTCCAGACGGGAAGAAAGGTATTACATTCAAAATTACAGAAAAAAAAAGACAAGTTATATAATTTTTTTTGTTATTTGAAATTTTATTATCTACATAATTTTTAGTAAAAAAATAAACAATAGAAAATAGGATTAAAAGATAATAAAAAATACCTATCAATCCAGTCTCGGCCATTATTTGAAGAAGAATGTTATGTGGGTGTGTAGAACAGCTTCTTTCATTATGCGCGTAAATTTCTTTGCTACACTCAATTCTAAAATTTTTTATTCCAACTCCTAAAATTTTGTTTTGTTTAAAAATGTTATAACTTGTACGATATAAAGAATTATACTTTTCAGAAAAAAATATAATTTCTGAATTTTTATTTTTTTTATTAAAATTTAAATAGGTATTTTTTAAATTTTTAAAACCTTCTGTTTTTCTCTCTAAGTTTCCACTTGGTAAAAGTAAAACTATAAGACCAACAGAAATTATTGATATTAAAACTGCAGATACTTTAAATTTTAAATTTATTTTTAAAAAAATAAACATAAAGATAATTAAAATTATAAAAAGACCTAATGCTGTTCTCTCACCATTAAATAAAACTAGGGAAAAAATAAAAATATTTAAAAAATAAAATAAAATTTTTAATTGAGAAAGTTTATCTTTAAGAAGGTAATACAATCCAACAAATAATGGATAAAATCTTACTACATAACTACTAATGATTTCTTCATGATGAAGTGATGACAAAACTAAACGCGTTGAGTTAGTTACAATTTGTCCAAATAATGTATGTCCTAACAAGACTTGTGAAAAAAATTCAAAAAATAAATAACAATAACATATTAATAAAACTTTGAATAATTTAAGCCTTAAATCTATATTTAAATAATTCAAAATATAAATTGTTAATAAAATAAATAAAAAAAATCGTATTAAGCCTAAAGACGAAATGATTGATTTAAAATTTTCAGAGTAGAATGAATTCAGACTTGAAATTAATATAAAGAATAAAAATAAATAAGAAAAGTTATTTTTAAAAATATCAAATTTTTTCTCATGATTTATCAAAAATAAAAAAATTAAAATATTTATTGATATAATTAAATCTGGCAAAAACGGTCCAGTTATCAATAAAACTGGAATTGATAAAATTGAAAAAATAAAAAAATTAATTAAATTATTTTTTAACATTACCAATTAATTTATAATTATATATTTATTCATTTAAATAATATTTAATTTTTTTTTTTGGACTTTTTAAATTAAGGAACATTCCATACTTTTTATCATATGTATGATCATCTATGATAAATTCTTTTTTTTTAAATAAATACCATCCAAATTTTTTATAAAAATTTATCAATTTTTTTCTACAAATTAAAAATGAATGTTCTTTCCTTTGAATAATTTTGTTTTTAGTAGCAAGCATTAACTGAGATGAAAGGTTTTTACCCCTATGTTTTCTATCAATTATAAGAGTATCAAAATAATAATATTTTTTTTTCAATTTTTTTAATTTAAATGTTCTTCTTCTCAACAACACATATCCTATCAATTTTTTTTTTTTGATTAATAAAAAATGTAAATCATTTGGTTTAATATTTGTTTTAAACCATTCTGTTTGAGAACTAATACTATTTTTCCAGTGTTGTAATTTAAGATAACAAATCTCTTCTATCAGTTTTTTTGTAAGTTGATTTTTTTTTAATATTTGAGTTTTTATATTAATCATTTGTAGAAAAAAATGATATAAGGTATTTTAACTCTTTTAATTATATCTTTTTTTAAATCTTATATATTCTTTAATGCCTTTTTCTAAATTATATTTTGGTTTATAGCCCAATAATTTTTTAGCCTTACTAATTGATAAAGTTCCCCTTATTGGTCTAAAACTATCTCTTTTATAAATTTTATACTCAATTTTAGGAAAATATTTTTTTACTTCTATGGCATAATCAATTAATTTTCTTGAATTTCCAAAGGTAATATTAAAGGTCTGATTTATTCCTTTTTGTTTTGTTGCAGCTTTATAAAATCCTTCAACTATGTCCTCAATATAAGTGAAATCCAATTTTTCATCTTTGCCCATAATATTTAAATTTATATTTCGCATGGCATTATCTAGAAATATTTGAGAAACTCTATTATTCATATCAGTAGGTCCATAAACTGCAGATGGTCTTATGATTGAGTAATTAATACTATAAAATTTACACAAACCCCTTGTAATCACCTCACCTGCTAGTTTAGCAGATCCATATATTTCTTTTGGTTTAGTTTGGTGAGTTTCAGAAACTTTTTTATCTAAAAAATCTCCATAGACCATACTGGATGATGCATAGACAAATCTTGTTGGTTTATAATTATCTATTCTGTTTATAATATTTATTGCCTCTATAATTTTTGCAGTTGAAACAACAGTTCCTTCTAGGGCTTCTTCAGAATTCAAATTATCAATTTTAGCTAATGGTAATGAAGCTAGATGAAAAATATATTTTGGCTTATATTTAAGAATTACTTTAAATATAATACTATCATATTTAATGTCTCCACGCTCAATGATCAATTTTTTACCAATTAATGACTGCCTCAAATCTCTATAGTCAGTAATTTTTTTTTTATATGGGTTTGTATATCTTCCATAATTATCTAAACAAATTATATTTTTTACGTTTGTAAATTTTGAAAATTTTTTGGCTATATGCGATCCTATAAGACCTAATCCTCCAGTTATTAATACATTATATTTTTTTTTCATTTTCTAATAAATACACGTATTTGTCCTGCACTAAACTCCTTTTTATAATAAGCAATTATTTTTGACGGAATTTTACCTAACATATTTCCTGGATCACAATCTACAATTATTTTTGGTTTTTTTAACTCTATAAATTTTGATAACTTTTCATTTAAACTTTCATTTTGAGTATAATATTTTTCATGCATACTATTATAATATTGATCAAAAACTTGCTTATTATTTATCTTTAGCATTAATAAGATTTTATGACCCCATAGTACTACATCATCTTGAGAACTAATATTTTGCATAAAATTTAAATATTTTTTTTCATTTTTAATCTCTTCCAATCTTTCGAAATCAAAATTATTCAAAATTCTATAAGAGACTTCAAAATCTCTGTAAATTAAATTAATTACGAATGTAAGCAAAAAATTTATTGAAAACACTAAAATTAGTAATTTAAATAAATTATTTGTTGGATCAAACAAATTTAGATGCAATGAAAAATATAAATTAAATATTATCAATGGATAATTAAAATATGATGCTAAATTTTTCTGAGCAAAATAATTTAAATATAAAATAATAAAAATAAGTTTAATAAATAAATCACCATTAATAAATATATAATAGGACCAAATAAAAATTGATGACATAATTAACCAATTTTTTAAAAAAAATTTAATAGGTCTTATTAAAGTCCGAGTGTTAAAATAGTTTTTTATAGAAGAAAAAATTTTGTTTTTGAAAGAAATGAAAAAAAGAAAAATTATTATTACTAATGTGATAACAAGAATTTTTAAAAACTCATTTCCTAAATAAGATTGTAATAAAAAAGGGATCACATAAATAATTTCATTAATTTTAAATAAAATAGAAATAATCAAAAAAATTAATAATAAAAAATATATAGGTAGTTCATTTACAAGATGAATATCAATTAATAATATTATTAAAAAGGTTGAAATAAATTCAGTTGCTGAAGTCTGGGGATTGTAAAAGGATATATTAAAACAAATTATAATAAAACAAATCAAAAAAAGATTATTTTCAAAATCTAAATTTTTAGTTAACAGAAAATAAGTTGCTAAAAAAAAAAATAAATTTAAAATTCTATATAATCTTAAATTATCTTTTATTAGAGGCCATGTTTTAGAATAAAAAAATGGTAAAAAATACTTCAAACCTAATCTGTAACTTGCAATAAAATCAATCTTTTTTGATTTTAGTTTTGCATAATATAAATGACTTGAAGAATCCCAATCTATACTTGAATTAAAAAGAAAAAATATATTTAAAATTACAATAATTAACAAAAGAGAAAATATTAAATCACCCATTCTTATAGAAATACTCTCTTAATTTTTTAATAATATACTCTACTTCTTTATTTTTCATTGAAGGATACAATGGTAGTGAAATAATACTCTTAGACAAATATTCAGTTTTTTTTAAATTATTTTTTCTACTTTTAAATGTTTTATAAAATTTTTGTAAATGCACCGGTGGTGTAAAATGGACTGAAGCTCCAATATTATTTTTATTAAGAAAGTTTAATAATTTATCCCTAATTTTATATTCAACTAAAACAGAAAAGGTTTGATAAACATGAGTTGCATTTTTATTAGTTTGTGGGGGAGTTAAAGGTAATTTATTTAATTTTATTAATTTTATATATTTTTTTGCTAAATTAATTCTTTTATTATTAAGCAAGTCTACTTTTTTTAACTGCTCTAGACCTATTCCAGCTAGTAAATTACTTAATCTAAAATTATGCCCAGGTAATTTAGCCTCTTTAAACCAATTTTTTTTTAATTTTTCTCTTTGTAAGGTAGTTTTGTCTATACCATGAGCTATATACATTTTGCATTTATTAATAAATTTTTTATCATTAGAAGTTATCATTCCGCCTTCTCCAGTTGTAATATTTTTTGTCGGGAAAAATGAAAAACAACCAACACTAAAACTGCCTGTTTTCTTTTTTTTCCATTTAGCCCCAAGAGTTTCAGCACTATCTTCGATTAAATGAATTTTATATTTTTTTGTAACTTTTATAATCTCATCCATATTACAGGGTTGACCCCCATAATGAACTATCATTAACGCTCTTGTTTTTTTTGTAATAACTTTCTCTACATCTTGCGCTGTTACATTTCTTGTTTGAATATCGCAATCACAAAAAATTGGATTTGCACCAACTGTAACAATTGCATTTGCAGAAGAAACCCAGGTAAACGATGGAACTATAACATCATCACCTTTTTTAATTCCAAGAGCTTTTAATGAAACTTCTAATGCTGAAGTGCAAGAATTTAAACTAACTGCATACTTGCAACCAATATAATTTGCAAAAGCCTCCTCAAACATCAAATTGTATTTTCCATGAGTAAGCCAAAGAGAATTTAAAATTTTTAAAGCAATTTTTTTTTCACTTCTTCCTATATACGGCAGGGATAATGGTATTTTCATAAAATTAAACTGTTCCTATTATTTTGTTAATTCAAATATTTTTTTCCAGAAAAAGTTTCTACTGGTTAAATGATTAAATTTTTTTTTCTGTAAAGAAATAAGTTTTTTTTCAAAATTTTTATCATTTAAAATTTTATCAATCAATTTCAAATAATTATTCTCATTATTAACTGTATTTTCATCTATAAGTATTTTTGGCACATTATAATATAAATTATCTGGAGTTTTTAACCATGCCTTATAATCTAAATTATAATTTATAATAGGAATTTCAAATTGGTAAGACTCAATTGCATATCTTGCACCAGACATTCTAAAACTGTTTAGCATTATTCTTGTTTGCTTCAAGACTTTCAAAAAATTTTCAAAATACCGATTTTTAACATTCCAATCAAAAATTTCGTGAAATTTAATATTTAATATCTTATTTTTTTTAAAATACTCTTTAGAATTTTGTTTGAAATTATCATTTCTTCCAAATGCGTGAAATTCAAGAGAAGGATATTTTATTAAAACTTTTTTGATTAAGTTTAAAAATTTAGGATCATAAAATTTTTTAAAATTTCCATACCATAAGATATATTTTCTTTTTTTTTTCATTTTAAATTTAATTTTTCTTGATTGATAAATAATAAAATTATCATCGACTTTTGTATTTAAGTTATTTTTATTTTTAAAATTATATATTTTATTTTTTTTAACTTTATATGGAAAACATGGTTGACAAAATGATTGAATATCAATTTTACTACTCGGTACTATTAAAGATGTCTTATTGTATGAAATTATTTTTGGAGTTGTAAGTTTATTTAATAAATGTAAATGAAAAACACCTGTATCAAAAATCAAACAATCTAAAGAAAATGAATTGATAATTTTAGCTATTTTTGATTGTTCGCTATAATCATAACACCATGATTTGTGTAATTTCAAAATATTTACTTTAATTTTTTTATTTTTAAATTTTTTAAAAAGCTTTAAAGATTGATTGTATCCATTGACTGAATTATTAAATTCAAAAATAAAAACTTCAAAATTGTTAGGGATTATCTTAAAATGATCTAAATTAAAAAGTGACCTGCTACTAAAATTAACTAAAAAACCAATTTTTTTAATTTTTTTTCTTTTTATTTTTTGTTTTTTTTTAGGAGGAATAAAATAATCTCTTAATATTGAAATTTTTTCTAGTGATTCCAAATCACTTTTTAGATTTCCATAGTATCCAACACCTCCATGTATAAAATATAATATTTTATCGATAAAATTCTTTGTAAAAATTAATTTAATTAAAAATTTTAAATTATCTAAAATTAGTAGAATAATTTTAGATAAATAATATTTACTCATTTAATGAAATAATCTTAAATTTTTTTTATTTTTTTTTTAAATTTAGCAGGATTGCCAGCATACAATGAATAATCTTCAATATCTTCTGTAACTACTGATCCAGCTGCGATCATTGCTTTCTTTCCAATTTTAATACCACATAATATTGTAGCATTTGCTCCTATACTTGCACCATGATCTATTTTAGTCTTTAATATTTTCCAATTTTTATTAACTGCCCTTGGAAAATAATCATTAGTAAACACAACAGCTGGACCTATAAAAACATTATTTTTTATTGTCACTCCATCATAAATTTGAGCAGAATTTTGAATTTTACAATTATCACCTATTATTACATTCTTATCTACGTAAACATCTTTTGATATTATGCAATTCTTTCCTATTTTAGCATTTTCTCTAATTTGTACATTTTTCCATATTATAGTATTTCTACCTATCTTACTTTTTGGAGATACCTCGGCAGATTTATGAATTTTTTTAGACATGATTTATTTTAAGTTTTCAGTCAGTTTATTCATATCTTTATTCATAATTTCATCAAGTATAGATAAGCCTGGAATAAATTTGATGGATTTTTGCTGATTATAATATGCCTGTTTATAATTTAAATAATTCAAATTTATTTTATTTGTAAAAAACAATTTTTCATTCAAATATTTTTTACCACCCTGGCCTGATAAATATTCAGTGCCATTCAATAATTTAATTAACTCAACTAGCTTGTATGTTGATTTAGAGTTTAATTGATAATCTGATGAAAATAAAAATTTTTTTTTCATTTTTAATAAATCACAAATTTTATCAATAAAAAAAATATTAAGTTCAATTAAATTTTTAAATTCTCTACTTTTTATACTAAAAAAAAGACTCTCGTATTGGTTATAAAATTTAGCACCTCTATAATTTTCTTTAATAAAATTTATAAAATCCCCTTTCCAATTTTTTGAATTGTCAATTTCTAAATCCTTAATTTTCTTTTGTTTAAAATTTTTATATATGGGTATTGTAAAATATTTTATTTTTCCATTAGTTAAGAATGATGATCGATTTATATAATCTAGGCTTTTCTTAGATACTAATGCATCATCTAAAAATATAAATTTATCACTTTTTAAAATTTTATGAAAATATCCAGACCATGGCAAAAAGTTTGGTTGATGAATTCCAATTTTCATGGATTATTTTGTAAATATTTTTTTAATTTTTGAAAAATAATTTTTACTTAAATATGGATGGCATGGTATACTCAATATATTTTTGCAAATAAATTCAGTATTTTTAAGCTTTTTATATTTAAATTTATTCATAAACGGTTGTCTATGTAAAGGCTTAGGATAAATAATATTATATTCAATATTTAATTTACTAAGTAAGTTCATTACACTTCTTCTATTATCTTTTAAAATTATTGGAAAAGTATTATAAGCAATATCAGGATTAATTGTTAACAAAGATAATTTAGATAAAATTTTTCTTAACTTTTTTCCATTGCTTATACGTTTTGATATTTCACTTTTAAAATATCTAAGTTTATTTAGTAATACCATTGCTTGAATTTCATCCAACCTTCCACAAACTCCTAATAATTTGCTGTTATATCTTTTGTTTTCACCGTGCGCTCTTATCAAAAAACATTTTTTAGCAATACTTTTGCTATTAGTAAAAATCGCACCCCCATCACCAAAACAACCTAAGTTTTTAGTTGGATAGAAACTTGTGCAAGCAATATCAGATAAATTTCCACTTTTCTGTTTTTTTGATCCTGAGCCAAAACTTTGCGCAGCATCTTCAATAACCTTTAGGTTATACTTTCTAGATATTGCATTTATTTTTTTAAAATTAGGTATCAAACCATACAATGAAACAGGAATAATAGCTTTTGTTTTAGAGGTAATATGACTTTCAATTTTATTTTCATCAATTAAACCAGTAGAATTGTCAATGTCTACAAAAACTGGTTTTGCACCAAGTCTAATTATAACTTCAGCTGTTGATACATATGTAAAAGCAGTTGTTATTACCTCATCCTTTGGCTGTAAGCCAATAGACATCAAAGAAATTAGTAAAGCATCAGTTCCACTTGATGTGGAAATACAATATTTAGAATTTGTAATTTCTTTTAGTTTTTTTTCTAAATTATCAACATTCTTTCCTAAAATAAATTTTCCAGTATTGATTAATTTTTTAAAGTCACGAATATTATTAAATTTGGTTTTACTAATATTTTTTTTTATGGGAAATAATTTCATATAAATTTTTTAAAATTTTTATTATTTATTTTTATTTCATTCACTAATCTATTTTTTTTATTTTTTAAGTATCTTTTAATTATTAATGAATATGATCTTTTATTTTCAAAATAATATTCGGGATGAGTTAAGCAATACATTTTTTTTGAATTGCTTTTTTTGATAAAATTAATAAAATTTTTTTTATACTCATACCTAGAGTCTGATATATAATTATTTTTTGTAAAAATCTTTTTATCATAGGCATTAAACAGTTTTGTCTTCTTTTTAAAAAAACCATTCAATGATGGTATATGATCAGAATATGAAAAAATTTTTTTTCCTAAAATTTCCTGTAAAATTGATTTCTCTCTTAAAAAATTACTTAATATATTTTTAGTGTAAATACTTTTATCAAAATGAAGTCCTACTTCAAATCCAGAACCCTCAATCTCACGCAAGATTTTTTTACTTTCGTTAGAAAGTATGTTGTAAGTTGGAGAACTTACTCTAAAATAATATGTTGATTTAATATTGTTCTGCCTTTCAATTTCAAAAAATTTAAATGCATCATCGATTGACCAATCAACATCATGTCTTAAAATTAAACCTGGTTTATTAGTTTTTAGTGACTCATAAACTTTAAAATACCTGGGAGCAAGTCTAATGGAATTAATAAAATTTTTTATATTCCACATTACTTAATTTGCTTTTTAATTTTTTCACAAATCAAAAGTAATTTATGGTGATATTCTTCATTTAAATCTTTTTGTTTGTAAATTTTATTTTCAATTTTTTTATTTAAGAAAAAATCTAATTCTAAAAATAGAGGTTCTGTAGGTAAAGATTGAATTTTTTCTAGATTATTTGATACTTTATATAATTTTTTTGGTCCCTGATTATAAGTTGAATTTTTATAAATGCTAAATTCTCTTTCTAACAAATTAGCTTCTACATAAAATTTTGTAGTTAAAACCTTTAACTCTCTTACTTTTTTATCTGTAATTCTACTTGCATACAGTCTGCTAAAAGAATTATTTTTATGTATTAAGTTGACTGATGCAGTTTCTATTAAATTATTTTTTTTAAAGCCAAATGCTAGTATATTTTTGATATCTCCATTTATTTTTAATGCAATATCAATATCGTGAAGCATTAAATCAAGAACCACATCAACATCTTTGTTTCTTTTGATAACTCTTGCTGTTCTAATTAAATCAAGATTTATAATTTTTTCTTTTTTTAATATTTTTTGGAGAGGAATGAATATAGAATTAAACCTTTCTATTAACCCAACATTTAATTCAACATTATTTTTTTTTACAAGATTTATAATTTTTTTTGACTCATGCAAACTTTTTACCAAAGGTTTTTCTACAAAAATATATTTCACTCCTAATTTAATAGATTGTTTAATTAAATTAAAATGGGTACTTGTTGGTGTGGCAATTATGACTTTTTTAGAAATACTTAATAAAGTATTTAAACTTTTACTTTGTTTGATTTTATTATTTTTTAAATTTGAGTTTAGTATTTTTTTATTTTTATCATAAATTAAAATCTCATTCTTTGGCAAAAGCATTTTTAAAACTCTAAAATGATTAGAACCCATCACACCTAGACCAATTAATAATGTTTTCATATCAATTTCGAGTAATTTTTTTTGTATGAGTTAAATTTTTTTTTCATTTTATTTTCATTTCTAAAATCTATGGAATGTTGCAATTTTTTATTATCTTTTAAAAGTCTTAAATTTTTTTTCTTTTTTATTATTTTTAATGATTTTATCATTAAAAATAATTCTAAATTTTGAAGCCGAGTATTAATGTCAACTAAAGTATCATCTTTGTGAACATTTATTTTTTTTGAACAAATATATTTTCCTAAATCAATTTTTGAATTAATTAAATGGCATGTGACTGCCTGAGGCCAATTTTTTAATATTGCCCATTTATGAGAGTCTAGACCTCTATTAAGTGGAAGTATTCCAGGATGCATATTTAAGATACCTATTTTAAACTCTTGAATTATTTTTTTTTTAATTATTCTTGAGCCAGCAATTATTCCTAAATCAAATTTTTCTCTTTTTAAAATTCTAACTAAATTATTTGAATCGTGCTTTATTACTTTATACTTTGCGTTAATAGATTTAGATATATTTTTTGGATGATTAAATTCTAAAGAATTTGTTACAACTCTCATTTTAGATTTAGTAAAATTTAGTTTAACTTTATTAGCTGCAAAAACTGTATGCACTTTTATTTTATTCAAAAATAATTGGATTAAAACACTTTGTGTTTTATGATGTTTGAAATTGTATGCAAAAACACAAATTTTCATTTTTTTACAATATAATCACCAATTAACATTATATCTATTCCTGTTGAAAAAAAACAACTTAGAGCATCTTGTGGAGTGTTAACTATAGGCATTTTATTAACATTAAATGAGATTTTAATTATACAATTTAAATTTTTTATTCATTGCGTTATACCAATTTAAGAAAAAAAAAATAAAATAATATAGTTTATAATTATTTTTTGGATCTAATTGTCCAATATAATCCATATTAAAATATTTATTTAAAAGATTTTTATTTTTATGAATAGTTTTGCTCCATGAATTTAGTGTATGTTGATCTGGAGAAAAGATAAATCTTCCGCCTATTTTTGTATTGTCAATATTTTGTATTTTGTCTGAATTACGTAAAATTTCATCCAATATGTATTTATATGAATTTCCTCTTGTGTTCTTATATTTTAGCAAGTAATCAAATAACCTTCTATCAAAGTATGGTACCCTAACTTCGACATGATGCATCATACTAATTTTATCTATGATCTGCGAATGTTGATAACCACAATAATTATATATGTCGTTTAGAATTAAATTTTGTCTTATATTTTTTTTAAAAATGAAATTGGCTTTAAAATTATAATTTTTTTTATAAAAAATATTACTAAAATTTTTTTCTGAAAAGTTTGAATACACCTGTCCTAAATATTGATCTAGATATAATTCTTTATTAGTAATTTTTGACATTCTATTTTTATTCAATCCTATAATTTTTAAAAATCTAAAAATAAAATTTATTAATTTTATAAATATATTTTTAAACGGAAAAATTTTTATTTTATGCCAATCATATGAATTAAATAATTCATCTCCTCCTGAACCAGATAAAACAACTTTTAATTTATTTTTTTTTGCAAAATCACATAAAAAATATGTAAAAAATAAATTCATGCTAAACAATGGCTCGTCTATTGTTTTACTTATCTTATATATTATTTTTGAATAATTAATTTTATCTCTTAGTTCTATTTTTTGGTCAACTTTATCTTTTATTAAAATCTTTGTTAACTTGTCTGCTTCCTTATCTTTATTATTAATAGAAATTTTAAAAATTTTAGATTTAATCATGCTAAAAATTCCTAGAGAATCTTTTCCTGATGATAAAAATAGTCCTACTTTTCTATCGCTCAAATTAAAATTTTCATTAATGACACTCGTTAACAATTTTTTAAATGAGGATATATCGCTTTCTTTTATATTTTTTTTACCAAAATTAAAATTATGATATCTCCTAATTTTTATTCTATTATTTTTAATTGTAAGTATCTCTCCAGCTTTTAATTTTTTAACATCTTTAACTATACTTTCAGGTGGACTGATGAAATTATATTTAAATAATTGTTGCAGTGATTTTTTATTAATTTTAAATTTTTGTAAATAGGGTAATAAACCATTAATTTCAGAAGATAATACAATATTTTTTTTTATTTGATAAAAATATAAAGGTTTAATTCCTAATGAGTCTCTAGCTGCAATTAAATACTTTTTTTTATTATCCCATAGAATAAATGCAAACATGCCCTCAATAAAATCTAAAAATTTATCTCCCCATTTTAAGTATGAGTGAATTATAATTTCGCTATCTGATCTTGATCTGAAAACTTTATTTGTGAAATGTTTATTTTTTAATTCATAATAATTATATATTTCTCCATTACAAATTAAGTATATATCTTTAAATACTATTGGTTGTTGACCGTTCTTTGTCAAATCATTTATTGTAAGTCTTGATTGTCCCAGACAAATATTTTCTTTAATTAAACATTTTGTGTTTTTATCGTCTGGACCTCTATGTTCCATTAATTTAATTGATTGATTAATTTTATTCTTTGAAAAAAAATTTTTTCCAAATGTAGCTGTTACTCCACACATAATTGTATATATATATTAAAAAAACATACTTATTTAAAACGTGTAATACAATAATTTATAGTAAATTATTATTAAAAATGATTATTTGCCAATTTTAATGAAAAAAAACTTATCAATTCAATGGGGTCATGACTCATCACTATGTTTAGCAACAAATAAAGAGATACTAGGATTTATTGAATTAGAAAGAATATCCAGAATTAAATCATACTCTTTTAAAAATATTTGGAAATATGATCAAGGAAATAAGGAATTCGAAGAAATTGTTTTTAAATTTTTGGATAATTTTCAATGCAACATCAATGATATAGATAAAATTACTCTTACTAGAACTGCTCGAGGAGATGAAATCCCAAATCCAATAAAAAAACTTTTCAAAAATCAAAAATATTTTTTTTTTGATCATCATGAGGCGCACGCTGCAGTGGGATATTATTCATCGCCATTCAATAAATCAATCATAATGACTATGGACGGTGGTGGAAATGATGGTGGATTAGGATTTTGGATTGGTGAAGATAATAAAGTCAAAAAAATTAAAACTGAAGGTGATGGATCTATTGGGCAAACTTGGACTGCTTTAAGAAGATACTGGAGTAAAACAAAATTAGGACCGATAAGTACTGAAGGAACATTGATGGGAGCTTCAGCAAAAGGAAAAGTTATACCTGAATTAAAAGAATTGTTTCTTCAAACTATGGAAAATGGTGAAAAAGTTTGGTCGTCATTTCCAAAAGTAATTGAAAGTCTATTTAAAAAAAGATTTTTTATAAGACAACCTAAATATTTTATAAACGAGCAAACCTATTTTGATTTTTGTGCCTCTTTACAATCGAGTTTTAATTTAATATTTGAGAAAAATTTAAGAATTGCACAAAAATACATGTTAAAATATGATACAGACGCAATTGTATTGTCTGGAGGTTCAATATACAATTGTGTTGCGGTAGGTAATTATATCCCAAAATATTTTAAAAAATATTATATCCCCTATTCTATAGATGATGGTGGATTAGCCATTGGATGTAATTTGCTTTTAAATCACAAGATTAACAATGAACCAAAAAATGATGAATATTTACACAACCTAAATTCGCCATACCAAGGTTTCGATTATAAAGAAAATCAAATACTAAATTCGATAAAATCTTATAAAAAAATTAAATTTAAAAATATTAATGAAATAGAAGTTGCTAAATTAATATCAGAAGGAAAAATTATTGGAATTTTTAATGGAAGGTCAGAATCTGGAAAAAGAGCATTAGGTAATAGGAGTATTGTAGCAGATCCAAGAAATTCAAATATGAAAAATATTTTAAATATTAAAATAAAAAATAGACAAACTTATCGACCTTTTGCACCAACAATATTAGAGGAATTTACTTCAGAATATTTTGAAAATAATATTACAAGTCCCTTTATGAACTTTTCAGTCCAAGTAAAAAAAGATAAAAGAAATTTAATTCCCGCTGCATGCCATATCGATAATTCATCTAGAGTTCAGACACTGAGCAGAAAATTTAATCCATCATTTTATAAATTAATAGAAGAGTTTTATAAAATAACAAATGTTCCAGTTTTAATTAATACTTCATTTAATGAATCGGAACCTATAGTTGAAAACATAAATGACGCTATAAAAACATTTTTAGAAACAGATATAGATTATTTATATGTTTTTGAAAAATACTTGATCTTAAAAATTTAATTTATCTGATTTTTTATATTAGATAAGACAGAATTTTTTTCTTTATAAATTTTTTTATTAAATTTTAAGCTAAATTTATTTTTATAAGTTTTATTTAAAAGATAATGATATAAATTGTGAAAACTACTTTTATTCATGTGATGATTTAAAAAATTTATTTTAACTTTTCTTTTCGAATCATCCAAAATTATTAACCTTTTTTTCAGTTTAGAATTTTTAATAATTATATTTATTTTAATTTTTGAGTAAAAATATTGAATATTTAATGTATTTTTGTTTTCAATAAAAATTTCTCTTTTAAGAGAGAAATGATTTAATAAGTTTAATATTATAGCCAAAGGGTGATCAATATAACTTTCAAAAAAATCAAATAAATTTTGATTTTTTTTTTTTGAATAAGAGTATAAAATTTTAACATTAGAATTTTTTTGATGTTTCTTATCTAAAAATTTTGCTACTTTTAAATAATGAGGATTAAACAGATCAATATAATTTACAATTATGTTTTTATTTTTAAACTCATTTTTAGTATTTTGATAATCGCTATTATTCGAAAAAAAAGGTTTTTCTACAATTATACTTTTATTTGATAAATTAAATCGCTTTAAAAGTCTTATGTGAGAATTATCGCTACTACAAATATGAACTGATGAGGATTGTAAAAAATATGTTGCTAATTCCTTTTTAGAAATTTTTTTTAAAATAGGAAAATATTGAAACCTTTTAGTTCTGGTAAAAATAATTATCTTATCAAATAGTTTATTTTTTTTACAAAAAAGAGCTATTTTTTTTCCCCAATTACCATATCCGGCAATAATATGTGTATTAGTCATTAAAAAATACAAACTTAAATTTTGATGATCTTAACATTTGGAAAAGGAATTATAATTTTTTTATTTTTAAAAAATTTCTTTAATTTAAAAACTATGGGTTTAGAAAAATTCCAGGCAAATATTAAAATCATTTCAAATTTATAATTTTTTAAATCCTCAAAAGAAATAATTTTTATTTTTCTTCCAGGTGTCAATAATTTTTGCTTATATGTACTGTCATCAACAATTGCTCGAAAATAATTTTTTTTTAAATTCAAAACATAACTAAAAGTCGTTAATTTTGCTGGCGCGCCATAACCTACACAATTAATTTTATTTTTTCTGTTTTTAAGAAATATTTTTGACAATTTAATTTTTACTTTTTTAATTCTCTTACTATAATTTTTATATAATTTTTTTTCAAACAACCCTTTTTTTTCTTCTAAATTTGTTAATTTTTTTATTTTTTGATGATTTACTTTGAATTTTCCTGCATGAGAAATGTAAATTCGAATTGAACCTCCTTGAGCTTCCACTCTATCAAAATCAAAAATCTCTAAATTTAAGTTTTTAAAAAAATTAATTAAAGGTTTCAATGCATGATAAGACATATGTTCGTGATAAATAGTATCAAATGTTAATTTTCTAATAACATCTCCTAAATAAGAAACTTCAAAAACCATGCAACCATCATGATCCAGAATATTTTTAATTCCTAGAAAAAAATTTTTTAAATCAGGCACATGTGCACAAACATTGTTAGCGGTTATAATTTTAAAAGATCCATATTTTTTTTTTAATTTATTACTATTTTTTAAATTGAAAAAAAAACTATGTATTTTAATTTTTTTTTTTAAATTCACTTTTCTTAAATTTTTTGCAGGCTCAACTCCTATTACATTTTTAAATTTTTTTTTTGTAAAATTTTCTAAAAATGTTCCATCATTACATGCTATATCTAAAATTTTTTGATTCCTCTTAATTTTAAATTTTTTAATTATTTTTTTCGCATAAAGTTGAAAATGATCTATAAGAACTTTTGATGTACCGCTTACATAGAGATATTTTTTGAACATTATATCTGGGTTAACAAGTTCTCTTAGTTGTAAATGTCCACAAGATTTACAAATTAAAACATTTAATGGAAATAATTTAGTTTTTATATTTTTTTCTTTTTCATAAGAATTTGCTAGGGGAGATTTGTTAAACTTTAAAGCAAAATATAATCTTTTACTTTCACATAAAGTACATTTTTTTCTTAATCTATAATCCAATTTAAATTAAAATCTATTTTTATCGTTCATAAAATCAATTCTTACTGTATCTGCCTCATAAGTTTTTTGATCTCTAGGATTTTTACTTAAAACCAGAATATTAGTGTCCTTCGTATAAAACATAGCATGATCAACTAAATTTCCTGTAAATAATAAATCCTTCTCTCCAATTACTTTTTTCTGTATATCTTCTTTTGAATTGGTTTTTCTAAAGAAATATTCGAATTCTCCCTCTAAGACATAAATAAAATGCCAATCTTCTTTATGATAATGATTAGCTCTCCAATTATTTTTATTAGTTTTTATTAATGATGCACTTTTCATGTTTAAATCACATAACGGTTGAATATAACCTCTGATGTCTTTTATTTTATCTGGTAAGCCAATAATATCTTTATTTTGAAATTTTAATTCTGACATTATCATTTATTTTTATTTATCTTTTATACATTTTTTAATTTTTTTTTATAAAATTTCAATCTAATTGTATTTTCATCAACTTTAACTCTTTCTTTAATGATATTTTTTTTTAGAGCTAAAACTTGGCTTTTTAAAGTGCAGTATTTAAAATTATTAAAGTATTTATTAAAATTATTACTTTCAACTATGTAGCTTCTATGATCTTTCAAGGTGTTATTAAAATTAATTAACTGTTTATTTTTTTTTAATATTGAGCAAATTTTTAATGCTAATTTTCTAATATCTGAATTGAAAGCAACTATATTAGTAATAAAAGAAGGTATTTCTTCATTATTAATAATTTTTTTGTATATCTTACAAACGTCTGTTACTGAGATAAAGGGTCTGAACTGATCTCCATTTCCGTCAACATTAATTTTTTTATTTTTTAAAAGGTTAAAAACAAAAATATTAATTACTAAGTCTAGTCTTAAGGTGCTTGAAAATCCAAATAAAGTTGAATTTCTTAATACATTTACTTTAAAGTTTTTGTTTTTAATTTTATAAATATGGTTTTCAGCTTTTAAATTAGCTTTTGCATAAGAGCTTAAGGGATTTTTTATGCTATTTTCGTAAACAATTTTTTCATTAAAACCATAAATCGAACATGTTGAATTAAATATGTACCTTTTTACACCAGCTTTTTTTGCAATTTTTGCAAATTTTAATCTTCCCTTAAAATTTGTATTCCAGGTGTATTTAGGATCTATCTCTGAAGCTGGATCATTTGGAATACCATTTAAATCACAAACAATATCTATATCTTTAAAATCATTTAAATTTATTTCGTTTATATTTTTTTCAAGAAATTTTAATCTTTTGTAATTATTAACTTTATAAGCGTTTTTTTTAATCCATGGAAAATAAAATTTATCATAAATAGTTACATTATGACTACTTAAAAGATATTTTGTAAGTTCAGTTCCAAGATACCCAGCGCCTCCTGATATTAAAATATTTTTCATATATTAATTAAGACTAATTTTTCCTTAAATTTCTAACTCCTTTAATAAATTTAATAATATATTTTTCTGAATTATAAATTTCATTAAATCTCTTTAGCGCATTTTCTGCTACCATTTCCCTTTTTTCTTTGTCAGATGAAAGCTCTTTTAAAGCATCATACCATCCATGATATGAGTGCGCTAAATACCCACAATTTATATCTCCATTGATAATGAAATTCTCTGGAGTAAAATCAGATATTACAGGTATTTTTAATTGGTGAAATACAAATGCACGTCCAGCATTTGAAGTAAATTTAAATTGTAATAAATAATCATTATCTATTTTGCTTGGAGTTTTTGTAAAAAATTTTAAAAAAATATTTCTAATAATATTATTTTTTCTAATAAAATTATTTTTTCTTAAAGATGGGACAATACCTATGTCTACATTTGACATATATTTTACAACATTTTCAAATGTCCAGTCGTATTCTTTTACAATTATATTTGGTTTTTTCCATCTACCTAAACTTTTGTCGTACACCACATGTAATTCTAAATTAACTTCTTGAGATATTTTTTCTAAAGCGAGATTTAATTCATCTGAAAATTCGTGCAGATGTTCAAGATTCCCATGATAACCAATTTTTAAAATTTCGCTATTATCTACTTTTTTTTTATCAATAGTATTGTTATTGTTTATCTTTTCCAGTTGAGGAAATAAAAAAATTGGTTTGTTATATTTAAGTAAATAGTCTCTCTCACACAAACTCCCAACTAATAGAAAATCACTCATATCAATTATACTTTTTAAATCATCATTTATATCCGAAGGATGTATTGCGCCTATTAAAGCATTGGTTTTACTTTTAATATCTAAAACCTCTTTTTTTTTAATAAATTTAGATAGCATATAAACATCAAATCCTGATATAAATTCAGAAGATACTTCAATATCAATTCCTTTTTTAATTAAAAGTTCGGAAAAATTATCTATTGCAAGTCTATTAGCACCTAAATTTGGATTCCCTTTTTTTATAAAAAGTATTTTCATTTAATAAACTTGATTATAAATATTTTTTTTGATGCAACTATATATTTATACCAATTTATGAATATAAAGATTGAGAAAGTTAATAAGATTGATCTAATTTTTTTTATATTAATAGTCCTGATATCTAGATAAAAATTTTTTTCAGTGCATAAATCAAGCCAATTGAGCTATTAGTACTGGTCAGCTGCACGCATTGCTGCGCTTCCACATCCAGCCTATCAACGTGG
>MDTG01218442.1_pt1 | contig 19963 bp, 13 predicted proteins | sample 811421 | NCBI WGS metagenome assembly MDTG01 (sample SAMN05326645, study PRJNA326480) | marine metagenome | isolation source: seawater | place: Pacific Ocean: South East | collected 2011
GACGTTAAATACCGAGTCATCCCCTTCAATGTCATATCTGCCAGTGTTTCGGTTGCTAAAGCCAAATTATCGACGCCAGAAGCCTTCATCGCGCTGGGTCAAGATGCCACCCAGCAACCAGATAATGACAAAACGCCTAAAGTCATGGTTGTTATCGTTGGAGAAACGGCACGGGCTGATCATTTCAGCTCAAATGGATACCCGCGTCCAACCACCGCGGGTATCGAGCAACTCGCTAAGCAAGGTGAACTCATTAGCTTCAAAAATGCGACGTCTTGTGGTACCGCGACGGCCATTTCGGTGCCCTGTATGTTTAGTTTTTATCAGGCTGAAAATTACGATAACCGTGCACGATCGACCAGTAATGTATTGGATGTGTTAAATAATGCGGGCATCGATGTCTCGTGGATTGAAAACAACTCGGGCTGTAAGAATGTCTGTGACCGAGTGGAAGAAATTACCGCAGAAGATTACTGTGATAGCCAGCAAGAGTGCTTTGATACCCAAATGCTCAAAGTGCTAAGAAGCAAATTAGCTAAAGCCAAACAGGACAGTATTATTGTTTTACACTCAATGGGAAGCCACGGTCCAGCGTACTATAAACGCTCACCACAAGCGTTGAAAAAGTTTCTTCCCGAGTGCACAACCACTGAGCTCAACCAATGCCCAGTTGAAACCATCAGAAATGCTTATGACAATAGTCTAGTCGTAACCGACCAACTCATCATCGGCGCGATTAATACGCTAAAACAAGCATCTAACATCGACACGAGCCTCATGTACATTTCCGATCACGGCGAGTCACTTGGAGATAACGGCGTCTATCTGCATGGGCTGCCTAACTGGATGGCTCCCGATGAACAACGTCACGTACCATGGATTGTATGGCCGGCCAAGGCTTGGGCAGACCGCCCAGATGCGGCCGCAACGTACCCTGTTAATCATGACTATTTAGCACATTCACTGCTCGGCTTTTTCAATGTTAAGACTTCGCTTTATCAACCTCAGCTTGACTTGGCGGAGCAACTGGCGCCTTAGTCGATGACTCGGTGCGGAACAATAGTAACAACGGTAGCGAACATAAAGCCATCCACGCCATGGCTTTAAAATCATTCAGATAACCGATGGCGGCGGCTTGCTGAGTTAATTGCTGATTCATTTCAGCAACCGCCATACCTGGCCCATTTTCAATCGCGATTCGTATAAACTCCTCTTTCACAGGTGCTCGGAACATTGTCAACGATTCACCGAGTACAGCGTGATTAGTTTGTGTGGCACGCGCAGCCAGTGTAACCATGACCGAAATACCAATACTACTGCCGATATTACGCATTAAACTAAACATTGCCGTGGCTTCGGTTCGCAACTGAGGCGCCAGTGTCGAAAACGTCACCGTGCTCAGCGGCACAAATACGAAGCCTAGACCCAAGCCCTGAATAATACCCGTCCTGACCACATCCATCGGACTAATAAACAGGTTAAATGCGGCCATTTCAAATAGCGAGTAGGCTGTCAGCGATAAGCCCAACCCCACTAGCCAGCGTACATCGACACGATTAATTAGCCTGCCGACCATAAGCATGGCACACATGCTTCCAATCCCTCGCGGCGCTAAAATCTCGCCCGTGGTAATCACTGGAAAGCCCATTAGATTTTGTAAAAACGGCGGTAGTAACGCTAACGTCGCGAGTAGGATAATCCCCACAATGAAGATAAAGATAAGTCCTGTAACAAGATTACGATCTTTAAACAACGCGGGTTCTATAAATGGATTACGGCTGGTCAGCATATGTGCGACAAACAAATATAAAAACAGGACCGCAACAACGCACTCGATAATGATTTCACTGGAAGCAAACCAATCCTCGCCTTGACCACGGTCGAGCATCAGTTGCAAGGCGCCTATCGACAGCGAAAGCAACGCAAATCCGAACAGATCAAAGCGGCGTTTCTCGGTGTCTGTCTCTTTAACAAAGGCAACAATACCTGCAAACGCCAATAAACCCACCGGGATATTGATAAAAAATACCCAACGCCAGTTGTAATACTCGGTCAGGTATCCGCCGAGTGTAGGCCCAAGAATGGGACCCACCATGACACCGACGCCCCAAATAGCCATGGCAGAACCGTGCTTGTCTTTCGGATACGTGTCGAGCAAAACAGCCTGCGATAAAGGCACCAATCCGGCGCCAAATACGCCTTGTAATAACCGAAAAAACACCAATTGTTCCAATGAAACAGCAACACCACACAAGACCGAGGCGGCTGTGAAGCCAAATACCGACAGTAGGAACAGTCGCTTACGGCCAATTTTCGCAGCAAGAAAGCCGGTCATCGGTGTCATCACTGCTGCTGCTACGATATACGACGTTAATACCCAGGCAATCTGCTCTGACGTAGCCGACATGCTGCCTTGCATATGAGGCAACGCCACGTTAGCTATGGTGGTATCGACCGCCTGCATGATGGTCGCAAGCATGATAGAAACTGTTATTAAGCCACGGTTCTTCGCGAGCTGCTTTGCATTCATAACAACGTTTACCTTAAGCCGGCTTATCGTTACTTAATGCTTGCATCCAGTGGGCTAGCGGCTGCAAAAATTGAGGTCCCCGCTTGTGCCAACCCGTATCAATAGAAATTTCCGTACTCATACCGGCTCGCAGTGGTGGCTTATCGCGCGTATCCGAAACAGCGATGCGAACAGGAATCCGTTGAACGACTTTGACCCAGTTTCCTGTCGAGTTTTGTGCAGGCAAGAGCGCAAACTCAGAACCTGACGCAGCAGCGATACTTTTTACCTCACCGTGCCATGAGATATCAGGATAAGCGTCCACATGAATGACCACTTTCTGTCCCACTTTGACGTGCGTTAGCTGAGTTTCCTTTAAGTTAGCCTCAATCCATGGCGCCTCAGTCGCAACGACCACCATCGCTGGATTACGTGGATCAATGTATTGACCTGCAGAGGGGGTTTTACTAGCAAAACCTGCCATCGGTGCTACCACATGCGTCTGTTCAAGATTTCGCTCAGCCTCATCTAACGCAGCTTTGGCTTGCAGATAACGCGGGTGTTGCTTAACGTCGATATTTGGTTGCCCCGCTAAACTAGCCGCTATACGTTTCAGTCCTTGCTCAACCGACTTCACATTTTCCTTAGCAACGCGCCACTGGTGGCGATACTTATCCAAGGTCGATTCTGACACCGAGTCCGACTTTACTAACCGTTGCTGACGCGCAAATTCACGCTCGGCAAATGCGGCATTTGACTGCGCGAGAACGAGCTGCTCCTGCTGTTCTGCGTATTGCGCCTTCAACGTTTCTATTTCAGTAGCTACTTGTGCCACCTGAGATTTCGCCTGTGCCACCTTAATCGCATAAGGCGCATCAACGATATCAAACAATATGTCACCCTTTTTTACTGGCTCGTTTTCCGCCACGAAAAGTTGCGCAACGTTACCCGATATCTCAGGTACAATAGACACCTTATCATTTTGCACGTAGGCGTTTTCAGTTTCGACAAACCGCCCGCCGGTGAGGTAGATCACACCTGATATCAAAATGACAATAGCGGGTACCAGCACCAATAAAATCATGCGTAACTTAACAGCGCCCGACATTCGGAGCGGATTGTTATACCGGGTGTTCATAGTGAAGAGCGTCCTTTAGCTTTCGGTTAAATTGTGTTTCATGGATTTCAGCGCGTTAAGAATTTCATGGCGGGTCGCTTCAGAGATCCCCGCCAAGGTTTTCGCGCGCGTTTGCGCCCCGAGCTCTCGCAGTTGGCTCAACACCGGTTCTGCTTGCTCGGTTAAGAACAGTCGCCATACACGTCGGTCGTCTGGGTCGGCTTTGCGTTCAACCCACCCGCCCTGCTCCAGTCGATCGATATGGCGTGCAACCGTGATCGCTTTGAGCTCGAGTAGCTCAGCTAAACGTGACTGTTGAATTCCTTGGCAGCGAACGAGACGTGCCAAAATAGACCATTGAGCGCGCGTTAAACCGAGTGATTTAGCGCGCGCATCAAAATCACATTTAGCCATGCGTGCAACGTCCGCAAGCAAGAACATCAACTCTCTGTCGGGATGTTCCATAGCGCCTCTCCAAATTAGTAATTAAGATTATTATAAGTTAGCTTACTTTCTTTCTAAACTAAATTGGTTTAATAAGTCTTAACTCATTGGCAACTCTTCTAAACATGGCGCAATCCGTATTGCTTCTATGCGCGTAATAAAACTCGGTATTTACTGGGAGTAAACTATGCAAACCACAACGACTTTCATTGCCCTACTGTCACTTTTATCATTCACTGCCACCGCACAGCAGTCGCCTACTCAAGCACCTCAATCGGCTAGTGCGAATGACTTTATAGAGGTATTTAAAAAATTGAGTGGCGAACATCCTGGCGTGCGTAAAGGTCATGCCAAAGGTGTTTGTGCGCTGGGGTCATTTGAACCGTCTGCGACTGCGCAAGCGCGCTTTGATACCCCCTTATTCAGCGATCAAGCGCCGATTACCTTACGCTTCTCAATGGGTGGCGGCAATCCAAATGCCAATGAGGCAGCGAACGCCCCTCGCGGCATGGCAGTGATGTTTGATTTAAACAACAACAGGCAACACAAAATTGCTGGATTAACCACGCCTATGTTTGCCGGCAAAAATCCAGAACAATTCCTCGGTCTTTTACGTATTAACTACGCTATTGCCCAGGGCGAGGCGACTAAAGAAGATCGTCAAGCCTATCTCGAAGCCAATCCAGAAGCCGCACATCAAGGCGAGTGGTTGCAATCTCATCAACCGGCAGCCGAATACACATCGGCTAACTATTTTGGCATCCACACATTCTATACCACGTTGACTAACGGCGAATTACAGGCATTTCGATGGACATTAGTGCCTAAGGCCGGCGAAACTCTGCTTACCGAGCAAGAGCAGAAAAACTTACCTAAGTCTTTCCTTGCCAAACGACTCAGTGAGCGCCTTAAGGACGGACCCGTCGAATACGAATGGCACTGGCAGCTTGCTAAAGAAGGTGATCCAATCAATGACCCGTCACAAGTATGGCCAAAGGATAGAGAAACCATCAATGTCGGTACTCTAAAGATAACCGAGTCAGGTGGAGAATCATGCACACCGATCAATTTTGACCCGAATCAAGTCACTGACGGTATCTCTACCAGTCAAGATCCGGTGCTCCAAATACGCTCGCCTGCCTATGCAATTTCCTACGGCAAACGTTTGCAAGGACAATAAATCTTTTTAGAGATTAAACATTCGAAATATTGATTGTTTAATCTCTTAATTTTTTAACAAAGTGTTCGATAATAACTCATAGGCATGTGAGCCTCATGGAGGAGTTATGTTTACTTTGTTTAACGGTGACGCAAATGATGTTGTTAAAGCGATTCATCAATCTCAAGCTGTTATACAATTTGATTTAGACGGCAAAATACAAGCTGCTAATGACAACTTCCTTGCTCTCATGGGCTACACGCTCGATGAGGTACAAGGCAAACACCACCGTATCTTCGTTGATAAACATGAAGCAAACAGTGAGCGCTACCAAAACTTTTGGCAGCAACTGCGTGAGGGAAAAGCTCAAACGCGAGAGTTTCGGCGTATCACTAAGTCGGGTGATGAAGTATGGATTCATGCCTCCTACACACCGATCCGTAAGCACGGTAAAGTAAAAAAGATCATTAAATTTGCATCTGACATAACGGAAAAAGTAAAACAGCGTACCGAGTATCAAGCTCAAATCGATGCCATCAATAAAGCACAAGCTGTTATTGAGTTTGCGCTTGATGGCACTATTTTAACTGCGAACGAAAACTTTCTATCCTTGATGGGCTATAAGAACAGCGAGATCATCGGTAAACACCACCGCTTATTTGTTCCCCCAGCAGAAGCCCAGTCATCCGATTACCAACACTTTTGGAAAAAATTAAGACAAGGTGAATACCAAACTGCTGATTATCAACGCGTCACTCGAAATGGCGAATACGTATGGATTCATGCAACTTATAACCCCATTCGAAATCAGCAAGGCGAAGTTTACAAAATTATTAAGTTCGCATCGGATATCACTGCTGAAATTCGTAAGAAAGAAGAAATTAAAATGTTATCCATGGTGGCAAATGAGACCGATAACGCGGTTATCATTACCGATACTCAGCGCACTGTTATATATGCCAATACAGGTTTTGAGCGAATGATAGGTTACTCCCTGGAACAAGCTCAAGGCCGTACGCTTAAAGAACTCATTGTCGGTGAAAGAACCGATGAAGAAACCCGTAAGCGACTGACGCGAGAGTTTGATGCGCCTAATGCGTTTTATGATGAAATCGAGATACACAGAAGCGACAGAAGCTCGCTCTGGGTATCGGTCACGAGTAACCCCGTTTATGATGAAAAAGGGCACCATGCTCATTTTATTATCATCCTTGCTGATATCACCTCAGTAAAATCAAAAGCGATGGAATATGAAGCCCGTTTTAAGGCCATCAGCCAATCAACGCTGATGGTCGAATGGTTTGATAATGGCGAAATTAGCAATATTAATGAGTTCGCGAAAAATCACTATAAAGTTGAAAACCAACAGCTTGCCAAAGCCATAGGCCGATGGACCGACTTGCTCAGTTCAACACAGCAAGAAGCTTTGAAGCGCGGCAATAGCATCCAAAAGGAGGTGCTTATTCAGCTTAATCAGCGTGAGATAGCCATTGCAGCCACTTTAGTAGGTATTTTCGACGTGACAGGTAAGCTGACTAAAGTGGTTCTTTTCGGAGCGGATATTTCCGAACGCCTGCTTGTTGTTCAAACCAGTGATAGAGTCATGAAGCAACTGCAACAATCCGGTGAAAACATCAATGCCATGGTGTCCAGTATCAACCAAATTGCTGATCAGACTAATTTACTGGCACTCAATGCCGCCATTGAGGCTGCACGCGCAGGCGACGCAGGACGAGGCTTTTCTGTGGTAGCGGACGAGGTAAGAGGACTCGCAGCCAAAGCCGGTCAGTCAGCCAACGAGATAGATGGCGTTGTTTCAAATAATCACCATTTGCTCATTGAACTGTCTGAGACACTGGAAAAACTGAATCGTCGAGAGAGTTAATCACGGACCTCGACCCAGTTTTGTCCTTTGAGTTTTAATACGTGCTTATCCTGCCACAGCATAAAGCGGATATCTTTATTCTCACTCACCCATTCGGTTTCGGGAATACTGTTTACCAGTGCTTGTGGCTGGTATTCACCGCCTGAGAAAGGTTGTTGCGCCAAGACATTCATAATGAGTGATGAAATCGCATTTTGATTGGTTTGTTTCTCAACACGTATAGGCTTCGAATTTGAATACCCAGCGCCAATGAGTTTAAGCATTACGGGCACATGAGTCAGCGGATAAGTCGGAATCTCGCGCAAGCCCGCCAGTTGAACACCATCGCCTTTCAAACCTGCGCCATGTTCTGGAACCACGATAAGTAGGAGCTTACGCTCTTGTCGCTCAGCCTGATCAATGAGCGCTGCTATTTGTTCGAACATCAACAATGCCCGCTCTTTATAGCTTTGTAAGCTTGTTTGATTGGAATTAAGTTTTCGGTTGCCATCATGCAAGGTCAGTGAATTGTAGAAACCGAAACGTGCTTGATCTTGCTCTTTTTGCGCGAGCCAACCATCAATAACTTGTTTGTCATCAAAGATAGCAGCCCCATCAAACGCAATCATAGTCGGCGAGAGCGAACGTTGAATATCTTTGTAAGTTTTTATTCCACCGCTATTTAATAATGACGATTTAAAGTTATCAAACTCCCCATCATGATTCATAAACAGTTCAGGTTTAAAACCAAGTCGTGTTAGATCATCAGCTAACAAACACTGTCGACTCGGTTGATAAATCTGTTGGTGTGGCTTTTGACCACAACTCGCCTGCAATATGCGCAGGGCCGACGGCCCAGAGTAAGATGATACTGAGTTGTAGTTATCTAAAATAATATCAAACTTAGAGAAAACCGAATGATTTTCGAGCCCGACAGCTTTGATATCTTCCCATGAGATGGAGCAGATATTGACGAGTAAAATATCGAATGCACCGCTCGCTTCTGCATTTATTTTGGGCGCATTTACCAGCCACTCATCTTGCCTTTGATAAAAATCATTGATAAACATCTCGGGGCTTTCGGCACGCGTTCCAGTTTGGCTTTTTTCTGCAATAGGTTTTAAGGCAACCATGGGACCAGCAGGCTCTGATACGTGGGAATACACACCGGTAAAAATAATCGCAAGTAACGCAAGACTCCCCATTCTAAAAATATTTTTAAAATAAAGAAATGCAATCCACGCCACGACTAACCACGCAATCATCGCCATCGAAATGTAACGTTCTGCCAACTCTAACCAATAACCCAAACTAAATTGCGCGAGCTGCTCCAAGTTGTTAATCAAGGACTCAATAGGAGGCAAATGACTGTCATAGTAGAATAACGCGATCATCAATGGCCATATTAGAATATCTCGTAACCGCGATAGCCATTGCCCTTTAATCGGCACAACAATGAGGGTGAATACCGCAAGGTTATAAACCATTGAAAACGACATAAACGAAAGCCAGCATAAAACTGCTTTCAACAAAAATACGAAAGACCATCGACCCGGGCTACGGAAGCTAAATAAGGCACTACTTAGCCATTGTTCGCGAAATAATTGGTACTGATGGTTATCCATGACGTCCTGATCCTTTTAACGGCTTATGCCGCCGTGGCGTACTTACAACACGAACGAAACCAAATTTCACAGTCATGCTTGCCAACCGCTTCGCAAGCCACCGCCATAGCGCTAGAGTCAACCAACCCGCTAGCACACCAAGTACAAAGCTCACAACAACATAAACCTCGGTTACATTTTCAGGCATCGTTAGAGTCTCCTCTCACTCGAGCGACTGGAGCAGGTAGCGGATGGAAGTACTCAAATTGGTTATCATTTTGTTCGCTATCAGGGGACGATGATACTAACTCTGGCGGACGCCAACCCTGCGCATCAGCAATAACAAGCAATTCATCAAGCGCTTCCTTGATAGCGAAAGTGGAATCAAAGCGCGCTTCGCGACTAAATAAGTTACGTGAAGAAAACCCTAACAACTGAAGTAACGTGCGGTCGACCTCTGACTTCTCGCAGGCAAAAAGAAAAATATACACCGTGTTACCGACGGCGGTACACACATCGCCTTGCCGTCTTACCGCGAAACGCGACAAAATTGCGTCGGCTTTAATGCCTGTCGCTACCACACCGACAATCAGCTGAATATCCACTTTTTGGTAATTCGCTAATTCAGTCATTCGGCGTACTTGCTGACTAAACTGAGGTGGCGCAAGGTAACCCTCGACTTCAGAAGGCACAAACAACTGTTGTAGGGTAGCCAGTTCTGGTAGATTCCCTTCAAACTGCCACATAGGTAGACAGTCAATAATACTATCAATCTCGTCTAATGAGAGCGGCTTGGGCGCTACATAGGTCGCACCCGCATTAACTAGAATCCGTTCATCGTGATGACGAATCCTGTAGTCGACCTCTCTAATAATAATTTTGAGGAAGGGTCCTGCATTACTCCGAATACGATAGACCAACTCGATAAGCTGCTTGCGCGAAGCTGTTAACGAGTCGTGAATGATCAGTGTATCGTTACTGCCCTGTTTAAATGCATCCTCTAATCGCGCCGTGTGGGATAACATTTGCCAATGATTCGGTGCGATTTCTGTCGGTTTAACGGCATCGCTAACGGCATATACCATCGATCCAGCGAGGCGTTTAAATGTCGGTTTGCCCTCAGACTCAAAGGGCGTCACTTTTAGATAACCGCCACCTTGTTCCTCAGAGAGACGCTGAAGAGTTATCTCCTCTTGCAATAAATCATCACCAACAAACCAATGCATGATCGTCCATACCGAGAATGGTCTTCCCTCCTCCATGAGATGCATTGAGGTAAAGCTCATGCGATGCGCTCTTAGCCAGCTTCTTCCCAAAGGTGTCGTTTCATCACCTAAATAGGCAACCCAAACGAGCTTATTACGGTTAAGCGCCCAGCGCGCTAATAGCAGCAGTGTTTCACGGTCATTTAATAGGTGAGCAATGAGGGGATCAGAAAACTGTGAAATAAACACGATGCAGTCTGCATGCTGACTCATTTTATCGAGCAGATTAAATAAATCTGACTGTTTCATCTTCGAGCGATATTTCCACTCAGCCACACCAACATAGGCGGTCAATGATGCGTTAGCATCGACTTGCTTTAACAAACGATGGGTGTCGCGCGATAAAAAAACCTGAGTAGCATGCGCTTTGCTCAACTCTTTAACAACACTCAATAACCAATTTCGGCTATCACTCAAGCACGCATGCACCTCGCCAAACTGTAGCGGAGGTAACACACTCTCGTCACCGATGAGTCGACCCAGTTTAATGCTCACGAGTCATATAATCCTTTAACAGGTCACCTAAAAAACGAACAACTAAAATCATGTTGTACGAATATTAATTTTATATCATAATTATTACAATATAAATTACGTTAAAATATTTGTAACTTAAACATATGACAAATAAACTTTGGCGCAATAACTTATCCCAATCAACAAATGAAGCGCAAAGCTTCGAGAAACATGTTGCGGGATGGCAGCAAGAACAGTTTCTAGAGCTGAACGCGCCCGTTCGCGTGCAGCGCGCTCGTACCTATTGGCGCTTATTCGCCTCCGACCTCAAGTCGTTATGCAACGAGTACGGTACTCACCACTCACGAGGCGCTGAATAAATTGGCTATCATCACTGTCCAAAGCGTATTTTCGGGCGCTGGCGCAACCACCATTGCAGCCAATCTAAGTAATGCTCTACTTAGACAAGGCACTAAACTCAGCACAGTTGATGCGTGCTCCCATAATGATTTACGACTTTGGTATGGTATGCCGCTCTCACAGTCCGGAGGCTGGGCGTTGGGTTATCTCGATAACATCAGTGATAGCCGTGAATTTGCATTTCGTAGCGATTTCGGGGCGACCTTTCTGCCGTTAGGTGAAGTCAACGATAACTATGATCAACTCACCAATCGAATTGAGAGTGACCCTCAGCAATGGCTCAGTTGGTTAAAAGCGGGCAGTGATGATTGGTTGATCATCAATTTACCAAGCCACTGCACACGGTTATACCAAGCATTGATTCCATATGTCGATTTACATTTAGGCGTCTGGCAAGCTGAGCCTCGCGTGTATCCTCGCATGCAACAGTTTATTGTTAAACAAAATCTCCACAGTGAAGTGCCCAACGCGTTTGTGTTTCAAGAAAATGGCGTCGCTCCTCAACTCGAACTCAACCGAGATATTAGCAATATCATCAATCACGAACTCGCCGATGAAGTAACATCGCCTGTCGGTATTATGCGCGATCAACATGTCGCCGAAGCGCTTGCGACACAGCAAAGTTGTTATGAATACAGCATCGCAGCAAGCGCTAACGCTGATTTTGCTGAGTTAGCCAACTGGGTCGTTAAAAGATGTTCGCCCGCCTAGCTAATCAATGGCGTGAAGCTCGCCAATCTAAAAGTCGTCTCGCTAGTATCCGGCTTTTCACTGTTTTAGCGTTAGACCTGGTCTTTATTAATCGCCCTAAGGACGTGCATTTAAACGATCAGGGTATCGCCTACTGGATGCCGCAACTTGGTCAGAGACGCATACATTTGCTCGACCCTATCCGCTGGTTGATACAAGTGGGTTGGCTAGCATTTATTTATCAACCACCCGAGTCATCGGCGCGCCCTTCACCGTCTCAAGTTAAGCGACGTACTCAGTGGTTGGGCTATTTCGGGAGTAGCGTCAATCGCCTGCTCACGATTGCCTCAGCCCCCTTAAGACCTTTAGTGCGTAGCGAACGACGTGCCAATATCGGCTTACTCGCTATGGGTTTAGCGATTTTAGCGTTTGTGCTTACCCTGCCGATGGATGCCGCGCAACAAGGCCTTCTGCTACTTATTTTTTGGGGTATCGCTTTGCGGGTTCGTAAGCAAGCGGGCCAGTTCCCAATGATCGTGATGATGTTACTCTCTTTCTTTGTAAGTACTCGCTATATTTATTGGCGTATTACAGAGACCATTAACTGGAGTCACCCACTTGATGGCACACTTGGGTTCATCTTATTAAGCGCAGAAATATACGCGTGGGTTATCTTGCTATTCGGTTACATGCAAACAGTCTGGCCATTAAAGCGGAAAATTGCGAAATTGCCTGACAACCTTGATGAATGGCCATCGGTCGATATCTATATTCCGACGTATAATGAGCCACTTGCTGTCGTTAAACCCACCATCATGGCGGCACAGGCGATCGAGTGGCCTGCCGACAAGCTCAATGTCTATTTACTTGATGATGGCAGACGCAGTGAATATAAGCAGTTCTGTGAGCAATTAGGGGTGGGTTACATCGTGCGACCTAATGGTGTTCACGCCAAAGCAGGCAATCTAAATCATGCGTTGACCAAAACAAGTGGCGATTACATTGCCATTTTTGATTGCGACCACGTGCCCACTCGCGGGTTTCTGCAAATGACCATGGGCTGGTTTTTTAAAGACTCTAAACTGGCGCTCGTGCAAACCCTTCACCACTTTTTCTCGCCCGATCCTTTTGAGCGTAATTTATCAATTTTCCGTAACCGTCCAAATGAAGGCGAACTTTTTTACGGATTAATTCAAGACGGGAATGACATGTGGAATGCCTCGTTTTTTTGTGGCTCATGTGCCGTACTGAAGCGTCAACCACTCGAGGAGGTTGGTGGAATTGCGGTTGAAACCGTTACTGAAGACGCCCATACAGCGCTGAAAATGCATCGTCGAGGCTATCAAACCGCTTACTTGAACATCCCTCTTGCTGCCGGTTTAGCGACAGAAAGCCTTGCTGATCATATCGGTCAACGGATGCGTTGGGCGCGCGGTATGGCACAAATTTTCAGGCTTGATAATCCGTTATTAGGCAAAGGCTTAAACTGGGCACAACGATTATGCTATAGCAATGCAATGCTCTATTTTTTGAACGGAGGTCCGCGCTTAATATTTCTAACTGCGCCGCTTGCATTCTTATTATTAGGCAGTTATATCGTTTATGCACCCGCCGTCATGATTGCCGTGTATGCATTACCACACATCATCCACGCGAATTTAACCAACTCGCGAAAGCAAGGTCAGTATCGACACTCATTTTGGGCGGAAATGTACGAGACCGTGTTAGCTTGGTACATACTTAAACCCACAACTGTCGCACTGTTTGCGCCTCATAAAGGTAAATTTAACGTTACCTCAAAAGGGCAGCGAGTCGATAAAAACTATTTTAACTGGCAGATTTCTACGCCCTATATCGTGCTCGTTTTAATCTCGTTACTTGGGTTCATTTTTGGTGTGTACAAATTTTTCACCATTGAAGACGATCAACAACTCACGGTCATTATTAATATGGTCTGGCTCACCTACAACCTAATCATTTTAGGTGGCGCAGTAGCGGTTGCTGAGGAGGCCAAGCAGCAACGATCCGCTCACCGTGTTGCGGTTGATATTCCAATACATGTCATCACTGAGTCGGAGCATAGTTTCAGCGCACGCATGGTCGACTTTTCGGCACAAGGCGTGGGGATCACTTTGCCGAGCCGGCAATTACTTCGTCCCGGACAATCCATATATTTAAATATTCAACAAGCCACATCGCGCCGTGCGTTACGTGCTGAGGTTATTTCATGCAGAGACGATGTCGCGGGTGTAGAACTAAAATTTGCCAATGCAGAAGAGGAACAAGCTTTTGTTATGGCCACTTTTGGACGTCTTGATGCGTGGCTTGGTTGGCGGCCGCACCAGGACGAACAACCGCTTGCTAGTCTGCGTGAAGTGGTCGGTTATGGTCTCACAGGTTACCAACGAATCGCGGCGCAAATAGCCCCGTATCTATTACCATTTTTTAAACATTTAAATTGGATTTGGCAAAAGCTCTCCACGTTTTTGCCTATTTACCCAGGTAAGGCGAGAAAATCATGAACACGCGTCAGTTAGTGGTATTTGTTATTGCAAGCATCATTGCATGCTCACTCGGTTCAGCTTCTATTCAGGCGCAGGAAAACGCGCCGAATCGCGAACTCAATGATGACTCAAACGTGCTGACTTATCGCACCCAATATCCGGTCGACGCACTTACGTCCCTGCAACAGTTACGCTTGGATGGTTTTACGCCAAGTATTGAGCTGGGCTTGGGTAGTCGCGCAGATCGCTTGGTCAATAGCGCAACCTTGACGCTTAATTATCGCTATTCACCGGCAATACTTGCAGATATCAGTCAAGTTAATATCCTGCTTAACTCTGAAACCGTTAAAACTATTTCGCTCAACGCTAATGACGCCGACACAACTCAGACAATCAGGGTCGATCTACCGGCGCCGTTATTTACCGACTATAACCGAATCACTTTTGAACTTGTCGCACAAAGCGTTAATGAACAATGTCGCGCACCAAGCGCGAGTACTTGGTTTGAAATTCTCTCTGGCAGCCAGTTAAATGTGAACTACCTGCAGCTTCCAGTCGCTAATGAATTGGCTTATTTCCCTGAGCCATTTTTCTATCGGTCGGATTTTTCAAACGTCAATATTCCATTCTTTTTGCCTGAGCAACAAAGCACTGAGTTGTTGACAGGCGCTGGTATCTTAGCCAGTTACTTTGCCAGTGAAACACAATGGCGACTGTTAGATATTAAACCGCATATTTATCAGCAAAAACGTGACCTTAATGATCAACTGCTTACCGCTTGGGGTCGCCATCATGCCGTAGTATTTATGACCAATGCGCAACGCCCGGCGGCATTTAAGCCACTGCCAGAGATTACTCAACCGCGGGTCGAGTTACTTGACCACCCGCTGTATCCTCAGCTTAAAGTGCTGGCAGTGATGGCGCCTGATGACACAGGTTTAATTGATGCTGCACAAGCGTTAGCCGCTGCCGCAGGTTCACTCAGTGGTGCCTATGCCACATTCAATCAGTTTGATGCGGAGCCTCGAGACCCTTACGCTGCGCCTAATTGGATCTCGACTGAGCGCGAAGTCAAATTCTCTGAATTGGTAAGTGATGTGAGCGAGTTACAACGTCATGGTGTGAAGGCGCCGCCAATTTCTGTCCCGCTCCGACTCCCACCAGACCTATTTATATGGCAGAAGTCGGGCGTGCCTTTGGATCTTGAATACCGTTATACCGCCCCCATCTCGAACGATGATAGTCGCTTGTTGGTATCCATAAACAACGAGTTTGTAAAATCGTTCAAACTCGATGAGTCAGGTGTTGCCAGCGGCGTAGGTGAATTACGCGTACCTATCATCGACACCCCTATACTGAGTGGTAACAATTTAGAGTTACCCGCGTTTAAACTCGGCGTAGTGAACCAATTACAGTTTAATTTTAAATTCAGCCAGATCGGTGCAGGTTGTAGTCTCCAACCCGCTAACTCATCGATCGGCGCGATAGATGGTTCAAGTACTATTGATCTTGTCGGTTTTGATCACTATGCACAACTGCCCGACTTACAGCTGTTCGCAAAGGCAGGCTACCCTTTCTCACGGTACGATGACCTGTCAAATACTTTGATCGTGCTAGACGAAGAGCCGAGTCTTGACCTGCTCTCACTATTTTTCGCCAATATAGCTAAAATGAGTGCATCAACCGGTTATCCCGTTTACAACCTGAGCGTGACTCACGTTGAACAGGTGCCGAACAACGCTAGCGAGGATATTTTGGTGCTGGGTCAAAGCGCGACACAACAATGGTTAGCGCGGTTTGGCGATAAGAACCTAACGGCTCAACTGTTAGGGCACAAACTAGCGGGTCAATCGCAATTGTTCGCTAACCCAAACGCAGTACTACAAAATAGTGGGCCGTTGGCGGCTTTGGTTGCCTTTCAATCACCATTAAATCCGGCAGCGTCAGTAGTGATGCAAACGGCTACGTCCAGTGAGCATCTCAATATGCTCAAGGAACGCTTGCTCTCGCCCAGCGATAGTATCCAATTTCATGGCTTTTTAAGCTTGGTTTCTGTCGCGGGTATCACCAACTACGCGGCAACTCAGCAGTATTTTATTGGTGACTTAAGTTTTTGGAATCAGGTTAAATACCACACGGCTCAGCACCCCTTTATTTTGGTGTTAGTGGTATTATTTGCCGTACTCGTAGTTGCCTTGGGTCTGTACCGTTGGCTAAGAAGCAGTGCCAAACGTAAGCAGGAGCTATAGTTTATGGGTTTGCGTTGGTTGCTCCCGCTGTGTTTGATCGTCACAGCCATCCTGAGTGGTTGTGACAGGTCACCCCAACAAAAAACTGAAATGTGGCAACCCAAACCACAAACACTGCAATTCGGTTATCACTGGCAGCGCTTTAATGAACAACTCATTGACGATCAGTTTAGAGTTATTGATCGTAGCAGCGACGCTTTAATAACCACGTCCGAGGGTCAGGTCTATAGCCTGCTCTTTAGTTTGTTTGCAAACCAACCAGAGCATTTTGAAAAACTATTAGCATGGCTCGAAAACAACCTTGCTGACGGTGACCTCACTAAACAATTACCCGCATGGCAATGGGGCTACAACGCCCCGACAGACAGTTGGGAAGTGCTCGATACCAACTCGGCGACCGACGTCGACGTTCTGTTAATTTACGCGCTTTATCATGCAGCAGATGTCTGGCAAAAACCTGCTTATCGAGCGACAGCAGAGGCACTCACGCAACACCTAATGCAACAAACGGTCACGTTTAGAAATGGCGACTTGCTTCTGTTACCCGCGCCTATCGGATTTAACAAAGCCGATCGCATTACGTTTAACCCAAGTTATGCGCCGCTTTTTGTTCTAGATGGCCTGTATCGTTTGAGTAACGATGCGCGTTGGCTCGCGCTCGCGCAAGCACAGCAGAGATTCATGCTTAAGCATAACCCGAGCGGCGTCGTAGCCGATTGGTTGACCGTGTCCGACAACGGCGAAGTGCTCAACGCTGAAGAGGCTGAGGGTAGTTACGATGCCATACGCAGTTATTATTGGTTTGCCCTCGATCCTAAGCAGCGTTTGTTAGAACATTACCTCACTATGGCGCACGAAAGTCAGTCGCGCTCCCAACCGCCCGAAACCTTAGATTGGTTAACCGGAGATGCTAGCGGCGAGGCGAATATCGGGTTCTCAGCACTGCTTATCCCCTACTTTAAGCAAACAGCACCACTCGCCTACCGTCACGCGTTACAACGGGTCGAGACCACGCCAGTGACAGACTATGCTGAGCATTACTATGATCACGTACTCATTTTATTTGGACTTGCTTACCAGCAGTGCTTTACAGTGAATGCTGATGGCACCCTCAATCTATTTTGGGCTTCTGGCGATATGAACAAGGCTTGCTATGCGAATTAACGTGTTACTCAATTTACTGCTTGTTACGGGTTTTCAAACAGCATCTCTACCCGCATTAGCGCAAACGTCAGACGCAATCGACCTATTAATCGAACGTATAGAGCAAGCTGAAGCAGCGGGCAGAAACTATCACCGAGATCGGCTCATTGAACAGTTACAACGCACAGCGCCCAATCACCCACGTGCTATCGAATTTAGACTCATTGATGCGTTAGCAAGTAATGATTTACCACGTGCCCAACAACTCCTCGATGAAATGCAGAAATCACAACCCAATGGTGACGCAGCACAACGGAGTCGGGAGCGGATTCGGTTGGCACAGCCGACTTACCAATCGCTCATCGCCCAGGCAAGGCTCAATATGCTGACAGGTAAAACCGATATTGCGCGGACACTCTATCAGCAGGTTTACCAACAAGAGCCGCGGCTCGAGCCCTATCGTTCAGATTGGCGCGAATTAGAACGGTTAGCTCAACAATCGGTTGAGGAGCCTGTCGTCGTTGAGGTTGAGACCGAATCCAGCACGCCTAACGAGGCAGAAACAACGCCAAAAGCGCGCCGCACCCGCACGGTGACCTATTCGCCTATCGTGAGTGATAGCGGCACTGCCGCAAGAAGCGCTACCACACTGAGTACCGCGCCAGCGGTTACTGTAGCAACGGACTCAAGCAACGCGGTCAATTCGGAACTAAAAAACCAAGGCCCCTATTTAACTGTCGGTTTTCTGCGCAATGAGCGCGACTCCGTCGATGGCAACACGTCATTTGCAAGCGATACCCTGTTGCTCGAATACCGTAGGCCCACAGAGACCGGCATTTGGACATTTAAAGTGGATGGCTTTGTCACCGAAGCTGGCGAATTTGATTTAACCAACACCTTCCAAAAAGACCGTTTTGGAACGGGGTTGCTATGCCAAACAGCCGCATGTAATCAAGGTCTACTGCCTAATTTAAAAGAAAATGGCGCCTCTATCGGCATCGCCTTTGATAGCGATATCTGGCATGCGGACATAGGCTTAAGCCCCATTGGGTTTGATAAAACTGAACTGCTAGGTGGTCTAGAATACAGTGGTGACCTCGGCGAATTCGGTTGGAGTTTAGGTATAGAGCGAAGGATCGAAACGACATCCGTTTTAACCTTTTCAGGCCAGCAGGATCCATTTTCCTCGCGTCACTGGGGGCCCGTAGTTCGTCAAGGTGTTGGAGGCAGTCTCAATTGGGATCAGGGCGGCCTGATGGGTTGGTGGTCTAACTTTGGTGTCAACCATTATGGCGGGCGCAATGTTGATAGTAATAAACAGTGGTATGCCTATACGGGTGTTTATTTTCGCATCATTGATACTGAAGCCTTTGCGTTTACTTCAGGGCTCACTGCACTGAGTTGGGGATTCGATAAAAATCGCGGTGAGACCACTTTTGGCCACGGTGGTTACTATAGCCCAGCGCACTACGCGTCGCTGAGTTTGCCGATTGAGTTTTATGGTCGAATCGATCGTTTCTCATATATTTTACGTGCCTCATTCGGCCAATCCACCAGTCGTTTAGATGATGCTGAATTTTATCCAACATCTAATCTGCTTCAACAGCAAGCCGGAAACCCTATTCATACCGGTAACCCAGATGGTGGTGGATTCGGTCGTAGCTTTCGTGCCGCCTTTGAGTACCGAATAACTAATCATTGGAGTGTGGGTTTAAATGCACAAATCGAGCGCTCAGAATTCTATACACCTAACAATTACCAACTGTATTTTCGATACCACTTTGACGGTGATGGGAACGCATTCAGACCGCCGAACCCACCCTCGCGTTACGTTGATTTTTAATTTCATTAAACAATGTGGGCTGCGATTACAGCAATGAGATAAGCTAAAATACCGTAGCCTGCATATAACCCCCACGCGATTCGACTTTTACCCGTTTCTGCACGTAACATCGCGACCGTTGCAACACATTGCAATGCAACAACATAAAACAACAGCAAGCCAATGCCGGCACCTAAGGTCAATCCATCAGCCTGGATCTGCGCCGCTAAGCCGGCAATATTTTCCTCGGCACCCGACATACCAAACATCGTGCCCAGCGCACCGACAAACACTTCACGCGCTAAAAACGACATGATCATCGCCACGCCATAGCGCCAATCTAAACCCAGCGGCTCAAAGACAGGCTCAATAAAGTGACCAATTTTACCCAATAATGAGTTTTCTAGACCTGCGCCTTGGGGGAAATAGCCCAACGTCCATAAGCATAAGGAAATAACAAAAATAACGGGGGCCGCACGTTTGATAAATTGCAAACCACTGTTGATCACACGTTGAAATAGCGGCTTCCAGTGCGGCAAACGATACGAAGGCAGTTCTAAAATAAACGGCATGTCTTTGAGTTCTTTGCTTTTACGCGTAAACACATTCATCAATGTACTCACGACGAGTGCCATCAGAATCCCGAAGAAATACAGCCCAAAAAAGGCAGCACCCTGTAGGTCAAAAACGCCTAAAAACGTCGCATCTTTTGGAATA
>MDTG01309029.1_pt1 | contig 19963 bp, 31 predicted proteins | sample 811421 | NCBI WGS metagenome assembly MDTG01 (sample SAMN05326645, study PRJNA326480) | marine metagenome | isolation source: seawater | place: Pacific Ocean: South East | collected 2011
GCTCTTTCACCTAATGCCATTGCTTGCATTGATGTTTCGACTAAACTCTTAATTATAGTTTGTCCCTTCTCCATACTTTCTTGATGGAACTTTATATAATCTTCAATATTTTTTTCGTTTTTAATATTAGAGGTTTCTAACCTTTTAACTAAAACTTCAAAGTCTTTTATTGCCTTAGCGTTTTGCTCCTCTTGTTTGGAAACAAAATTATTTACTCTAGTATTTAAGTTATTAATAGCTGTATCTATTTTTAAATTAACAGAGGCAATTATATCTACATTTAAATCCATTTTTTTATCTAGATTATGCATAGAATCTTTAATGACGTTGTTTAACTCATTAAGCGAATAATCGTGCATCTCTAATTTAGAATTAATTTGAGAGTTTCTTGCGTTGCTAGAAATTTCAGTAGAGTGAGTGCTTTGCATATTATCACTTCCAGAAACTAGCATTTCGCCAGACCCTAAAATTATCCAGTCATAACTAAGCTGAGGGAATCTTTTTATAATAGCTTTTAAAAGTTTATCTGTAGGCTGCTGATTTTTATTTGTAACAGATAATATACTGGTTATTGACTTCAATTCGCACTGTTTTGCAAACTCTCTAGCAGTCATACCAGTAAAATCTATAAATTTTTTTAACCTCTCAGCACGTGGATTTATTGTGTTTTCGTTCATTTTTTTGCGTTTTGTTCTATTTTGTTTTGTTTTATTTCAATTTTGTTGTATATTTGTTTCAATAATATTTAAATGAAACATTAAAAACGTCAAAAATATACATTATAAAAAAGTATTAAAATTGACACAATAAGATAACAAAAATGTTGCTAAAAGAAAAACAAGAGATAATAAAAGAGCTACAAGATATTAACATTATTACTAAGCCTAAAAGGTCAGCTTTTGTTGGTCAATTACAGAAATTAGTAATACCAGAGCAGATTTTTAATTTAAAAAATCATACAGTTATAGTTTCTGGTCATATAACAATTAATAGAAAATTTGATAATTCTGCATGTTTTGAGTGTGAAAATAAAACCTCAAAAATATTTTATGGAATATATAACAAAGAAAATAAACGCAATTTTATTACATTTAAAGAGCATTTAGAAATACAAAAAGAGATAGATAAAAAAATACAATTATAATTATGAGGGAAACAGAATATAAAATGGAAATAAGTAAACAAGTTTTTGACATGTCTCAGTCTTTAAAAGAAGCTAAAGAAGAGATAGAAAAACTAAAAAGACTCAAAGACATTAAGGTTACAGACCCAGTTTTTTTAAAACCTATAAGTGAGGTTAAGTCTAGTTTAATTACAAAGAGTGAGGCTCAAAAGTTAGCTAAGATTAACAGAGAGGTTTTAATAATAGATATTGCTTCTGGAAGGTTAAAAACTTATGAGAGAGGTAATAGAGTTTTAATAGACAGAGATGAGCTAGTTGAATTTTATAAACTTAAATAATGAGTAAAGAAATTCAAAAATTAAAAGATAAAAACAAAGACTTAGAATCTAGGCTATCAGACAAAGACCTTATAATAGCAAGGCTTTTAAAACAATTAACACAAACACAAAAATTATGATAATAGAAGACGTACATATAATCATAAAAGATGAGGATAATAAAGAAGAGATTGTCTCTCTTGAAGACCTTCCATTTGATAAACAAACTTATATCGGTCTTCAAAAAGGATTACAAGAGTATCAAGACTGGAAAAACGAAAGTAAATATTTAAACAAATTAATAAATAAAACACAATGAAAACAATAAATATAAAAGGTAAGGATTATGTCGAGGTAAACGAAAGGGTAAAATACTTTCGTAAAAATTACCCAAAACATTCTTTAGCCACAAAGGTAATCGAGAAAACCGAAAAATCAATATTAATAAAAGCAATAATAAGAGACGAAAATAAAAGGAAAATTGCCACTGGTTTGGCAGAAGAGATTAAAGGCTCTTCTTTTATAAACACAACTTCTCATGTTGAAAATTGCGAGACCTCAGCGTGGGGAAGAGCGTTAGCCAATTTTGGTATCGGTATTGATACTGCAATAGCTAGTTCCGATGAGGTTCAAAATGCTAAACTTAACCAAAATCCAGAATTAAAGCTAGGCACGCCAAAATGGTATGACGCTTTAGAGCATCTTAAAAATGGAGAAGTAACTATAGAAAAAATAGAATCAAAATATTGGTTAAGCAAAGCAAATAAAGCAGAGTTATTAAAAATTAATAAATAAAACAATGGAAGGAAAAGTAATAAAATTAAAAGCTCACGCTCCTACTACAAAAGAAGAGCAAGTAATTATTAGAAAACGAACAGGCAAGTTTTTTTTAGATGACCTTGTTAGACAAGTTGAACAGGGTACGCTTCCAGCAACTTTTGTGGCTTTACATTTAAAACAATTTCTTAAAGAGTTTACTACATGTTTGTCTAAAATTGATGAGCAAGCTAAAGATGAGCTAATAGGTACTGAGCATTATATATATGGAGATATGAAGCTAAGTTATAGAGAAGGGTCCAAAACAGTTGATTATTCAGAGTGCGAAGAGGTTATGTTAATGGAGAAACACCTTAAAGAATTAAAAGGAAAATATAAAGCAGCATTAGAAGGAGTTGAAAAAGGTAATACTATTTTGCAACCTGACCATTGTTGGGTGGATAATGATGGTGAAATAAAAAAACTTCCAAAATGGAAGTATAATAAATCGAGTATTAATTTAACCAAAGTATAAAGGAGGGGTGGCTAAGTGGTATTAGAAACACCCCCTCCCAAATACTAGACCTAAATAAATAGATATGAAAACAAAGTTATCAAAAAGTGAGTACACTACCATAGAGAGAGTCTTAATAGGCTATGTAAATACAATAAAAGACCAGGAAGGAATAGACGTTAGGGCTAGAGGTAGAGAGAGACCTCACCAGGATTTACTTAAAATATTCTGCCATCATGCTCATAAAAATTTAGGGTTAAGTTGCAGTAAAGTAGCAGCGTTTGTTAACAGAGACCATGCTTCGGTACTTCATGCGTGTAAGTCTTTTGAACATTTAAGGCTAACAGATAGCGATTATAGAGCTAAAGCAAATTTCTACATAGATAGGTTTCATACTATAGATGGTTTAGAACATAGACAATCAAATTATAATAGAATTATGAAGCTGGTTAAAGCTGCTTCAGAATCTAAAAGAGCTGAATGGTTAGAATTGCTTAGAACTACTCCAGCAGTTTCTGAAGAGGTTGAACAAAATTTAAACACTGTAGAAAATGAGTAAAAAGAACTTACCTCATATTCCATTATATATTGGAGACTGGGAAAAGGATTGTAATATATTAAGTTGCTCTGCTGAGGGTGCATGGTTTCGTATTGTGAGAAAATTATTCACAAAAGGAAAACAAAGCTCAATCAAAATGCCAACAAAATCTTTACAAAATTTATGGAGTATGAGCGAGCTAGAAATGCATAATGTTTTAGAAGAGTTTAAGTATAATGATATTTGCGAAGTCTCAGTAGATGAGGCGTTTGTAGAGATTACGTGCCGAAGGTATTTAAAGGAAAACAAGTTGTCTGAGATTAGAAGCAAAGCTCGTTTAGGAAAACAAAATAATAACAAATCTTATTCTAAACATCTTAATAATCTAAACAAAAACTCACAAAACGCTGACAATGACAATGACAATGACAATGATAATGACAATAAAGTTGTCTTTAGTTATGACACTGATACTGAAATTTACCCAACTTTCGCAGATTTTTTTGATTTATACGACAAAAAAAAATATAAACACAAATCTGAAATAGCATGGAATACTCTCTCTTACGATGAGAAAGTAAAAGCTGTAGAATATATACCAGCTTATATAGAAGCAACTCCTCAAAAGAGATTTAGACTAGACCCCCTAAACTTTATAGAGAATAAAGGCTGGGAAAACGAAATAATAAAAAATGACAATGACAAAAAAAACAAAGGTTATAGCAGCTCCTTCAAACAGCGAATTGTTAAAAAAATGGCAACCGAGTAATTCTGTAACTAATAGAAGGATAAACAGATTGACAGACGTATTTAATACGCCTAGCCCAACTCTTACTAAAGTGTCAGAGTTGAATGGACCTCAATATACAGAGGGAATAATTATGGGCTATTTAGTTTGGCTAAATGAAGAGGTATTAAACCTCTCTCAGCCCATGACAGAAATTCAAATAGAATATACTGCTCAAATGATTATAGACAAATATTACTACTTCAAATTCCCAGACATTGTTTTAATTATGAAAATGATAATAGGTGGAGATTTTGGGGAGTTTTATGGAAGTTTAGACCCAAATAAAATACTTAAATATTTTAACGAATACAGCATGCAAAGACAGCAGTCTGCTAGACAGCATAAAAAAACACAACAGAAAATAGAATATGAAAACAAACAAGTCGAAAATTATATAAAACAAAACGCAACTAAAATAAATAAATTATGATTAATCCAATAGAAAACAGAAACGAAAGCTATAGAAACCTCCCAGCAAAAACCAGGAGACAAGAGACTTTAGAAATGATTAAAAGTCTAGGGCAATGTACTCCTCAACAAACGATGGAATACTGGAGAGACAAAAGACCTACAAACGAAGTTAATAGTAGGTTTACAGAGCTAAGAGACAGGGGGCTTATTACTCCCATATATAACTTAGAAAATTCTCGAAGTGGTAAAAAAAACGTTTGCTATAGAGCAAGTACCGAACAAGAGATAAACGAATACAGTATAGATGCTGGCGTTCGTTGGACTGATAGAATTAAAGAACTAGAAACCGACCATAATATTAAAAACGAAAATGGCGAAGGTCTGTCAGACGAAACTAAAATAGATATTAGAAACAAAATTAAAAAACACAATAAAGACATTAACAACTTAGGAAAAATTTAAACAATGGAAAATAAAGACGGTTACTTATACAAAACAGGAATCCTCCACGAAATTGGAGAGACAAAAGAATTTAATAACGACTTTAAAGTAAGAGAGTTTGTAATTAAATATACAGGAAAATACTCTGAGCTATTTTACACCTTTAAACTTAAAGGCACTAATGGAGAGGAGAGTATGTTAGATGGTATACAAAGAGGCGAAGCTATAAAAGTTGAAGCCTATGTAGACGGTGCTAGAAAAGATTATAATGGAAAATATTATAATGATTTGAAAGCTGTCAAAATAACTAGACAGGAGGATTTTCAGGCTAATATAGAAATTACTGCTCCAGACAAAGACGATAACCAAGAAAACGATTTACCCTTTTAATAATTAAAAACAAAACATTATGAGTAAAGAAAATTTTATAAAACTATACGATAAAACTTTTAAGGATTACGTAGACTCTACCCTGAAATATAAAAAAGAATTAAAGAGTCATAACGAAACTTTAGAAAATTCTAACGCTTTTATGAAAAAAGCCTATGATTTTAGAGAATACATTAAAGTCAATAATGAGAAATTATTTTTTCAAGCTATTGACTACTGCAATGCAAAAGAAAAAGATAGGTCTGACTCTACCTTAAAGGGTCGATAAATGTTTTTCATTAGTTTGTTTAAGACCCCCTCACTTTTTTTAATTCATTGTTATATAATTTAGATTTAACCAGAGGGGGTTTTTTTATTTAAAAAAAAAGTTAAAAAAAGTTTGGTAGTTTAAAAAAAAGATGTATCTTAGATGTATAATTAAAAACAAACAAAATGGAAACAATAACAAATACCTTCTCTGACAAAATAAGAGAATATAACCGAGAAATAAACCAAAATTTAAAAGTATCTTTTGCAGACAAAATAGACAATGAAAATTATAGAATACATATGCAGTTTAGAGATTATAATAATCTTAAAGAAAAAACCTTACTAGACTGGCAACTAATTGGTACTGGTCAATTAAATATTTGTACAAATATGGCTCATGTAATCCTTTTAGACGAAAAAATAAATAAAAATCTTAAAGAATATTTTGAGGGTTTTGAAGGTGAAATTGGACTTGCTATTGAAAAAAGAGATATACATAATTACAGAATAAATCCTTATTAAACAATGAAACAAACTAAAGTAAGCTATACTTTTAAAATTAATCCTTCTGTCTTAGAAAAATTAAAAAAGAAAGCTATAAAACAAAACAGAAGTTTCAACAACCTAGTAGAAACTATACTCTTAAAAGAATCCTCTAAATAACTTAGGGGGTTTTTTTGTTAATAAATACACTCCTTTGTTAAAACATATTTCTTGACTGGTAAGCATATAACTTTATAGCTTTACATTACCACTTAGCCATACCTAGATATGGCGACAAATAAAACATTAAAACAGAAAACGCTATTGCAACTTAAAGCAATAGCTACTACTCATTTCAATAAGTTTATAAGAAATAGAGATAAAGACAAGCCTTGTATATCGTGTGGTAAATATACAACCCTTCAGGCTGGTCATTTCTATTCTGCTGGCAAACACTCTTCAGTAAGGTTTAATGAGGATAACGTTCACGGTCAGTGTCTTAGTTGTAATTATTTCAAAAGTGGCGACCTTTTAAACTATAGAAATAATCTAATAGAAAAAATAGGAATAGACAGGGTAAACAAATTACAATTTAATGTAGAGCTAACTAAACAAACAGGCTACAAATTTGATAGGTTCTTTTTGATTGAGATTATTGAGAAGTACAAAGCTCTTAATAAACTTCAAATACTATTACCATTAATATTTTAAGATGACTCGAAAAAATGCAATGTATTATATAGCTAGTAAATACAATAAAATAAAAGAGATTGTTAAAGGAATAGAATCTAAATACTTTGCTAACGAAAAGGGAATGTATCACGAGGACATTACTCAGGATATGTTTCTAAAAATCCATGAAGAGCTAGAAAAAAAAGATGAGGACTCTGGAGAGATTAACAAATTCATAGACCGATACTTCAACCCCAAATCGTTTAATATATATACAATGGTCAAAAACTTGTTTATAGATAACCTCAGAAGAGAGAATAAATATACAAGGTTTGACTATAGTAAATTAAGTAAAAGGGAAAAGCAAACACTTATAGAACAGGCTAAAGAGTCAGAACTAGAAAGTGTTAAAAGTATTGAAGACAAGATAGATGACTATGTAGACACCTTCTACTGGTTTGACAAAAAGCTCTTTAATCTTTATAGATATGAATTTAAAACTCACTCTACAGAGATGAGTAAAAATACAAAGCTCTCAGTATCTACAATATATAGAACTGTTAAAAGATGTAAGGTGAGAATTAACGAAAAGCTAAGAAAACAATATTATGAAAAGTAAAGGGCTTGGAGATACGATAGAGAAAATAACAAAAGCTACTGGCATTAAAAAAGTAGTTGATAAAATCTCTGAAGTTACTGGAAAAGATTGTGGGTGCAATACTAGAAAAAAAGCTCTTAACAAACTCTGGACCTATGAAGGTAGTTTGTCAGAGTCTGACTTTGATTATCTGGAGTACTTTTTTGACAACTACAATGGTAAAAATCTAAAGAACGAACAAGAGAGAAACATGCTGCTAGAAATAAGTAATAGAGTCTTTGATAAAAAAGACAAACCTACTAACTGCTCCTCATGCTTAAAATCTTTAATAGAAAATCTAAGAACAGAATACCAAAAATATCTATGAGAAGAGTAGAGAAACTATATAAATTAAAAAGGCATACTGGTAATCCTAGAATAATAAAAGATGTTAAGTATAAAAAGCTATTAAAGTCTCTAAAGGATTTTCCAGAGATGCTAGAAGCTAGACCTCTTGTTTGTAATAGTAATCTGGAAGTTATTGGAGGGAATCAAAGACTAGCAGCACTTAGAGAGCTAGGCTATAAAGAATATGAAATAGAAGTAGTAGACTGGTCAGAAGACAAACAAAAAGAGTTTGTAATAAAAGATAATACTTCTTCTGGTGAATGGGACATGGACACGCTGGCTAATCAGTGGAATGTAGAAGAGTTAAAAGACTGGGGGTTTGATTTACCAAATCATGTTTTTGAAAACGAAAGCCTAGACTTAAATAAAGAAAAAGAAGAACAATTAAAATGCGAGTATTGTGGGAGGTAGTTGGGAATTAAAAATAGGACTATATATAGGTGTACTCTTAGGCTTTAGAATCTATGAGCAAGAGAATTGTACTGACTATGTGGCTTACTTCTTACTCTTTGACATTTGTTTAACTATTTATAAGGATTAATGAAAATTTTAAATCTATACGCTTGTTTAGGAGGGAATCGTTATAAATGGAACGAGGTTACAAACGTAGATGTAACTGCTGTAGAGCTAGACAATGAGTGTGCTAGATTATATAAAGAGCGTTTTCCAAATGATAATGTTATAGTAGCAGATGCTCACCAATATTTATTAGACCATTATAAAGAGTTTGATTTTATTTGGAGTAGCCCTCCTTGCCCAACTCATAGTAGGTTTCAAATTTCTATGAAAACAAAAAGGAAAATGAAATATCCTGATATGAAATTATATGAAGAAATTTTATTTTTAAAACATTTATATAATGGTAAGTATGTTGTAGAAAATGTAATACCTTATTACGAACCATTAATTCCTGCTCAAAAAAGGCATAGACATTTACATTGGACTAATTTTATTTTACCAAATACATTAACAGATAGAAAAAATCCTGATTTAGGAAGAACTAAAAATGTTGTAGATGCTTTGTCAATGTTTCACGATTACGACTTTAGAAAGTACAAAGGAAAACAAAATAGTCGAAAAATAGCTAGAAACTTAGTTGACTATGTAGCTGGTAAAACCATACTAGAAGCTGCACTAAAAGACAATAACGAAACTCAATTATCAATAGCAATTTAAATAAAACAATATGGATAAAAACGATTCAAGAGCTATGATACAATACTATTTGGAAGTCATAGAAAACTCTAAAAAACCAAAACATATAGAATATGCTCAAAGCATGATGAGCTTTCATATAGCAAAATTAGAACTAGATACAGACTTTATTAAAAAAAAGAAATACAGCACAAATACAGCATAAAATGAGCAAAGAAGATATTAAAAAGCACCAGTTTAAAAAAGGACAATCTGGAAACCCTAAAGGTAGACCAAAAGGCTCGCCAAACTTAAAGAGGCTATATATGGATTTATTAATGTTAGAGAATGAGGTTATGAATCCAATTACAGGAAAAGCAGAAAAGTTAAACCAATTTCAACAAATAGCAATAGCTCAAATTAGAGAGGCTCGTAAAGGAAATACTACAGCCCAAGAGAAGGTCATGGAGAGGTTTTTAGGTAAGAATAAAGAGATAGTAGATATAAATGGAGACGTGCCTTCTATAGACCTAAGAAAGCTCTTTAACTTTAAAGATGAGGATTGAACTTTAATAGTAAATATCAAGCCTTCTGGAATGATAGTAGATATACTATTCTAACTGGAGGTCGAGGCTCTGGTAAATCATACTTCACTGGAGTTTACTTATTAGCCTTAACACTAGAAGTAGGTCATGTAATCCTATACACTAGATACACTTTAAGAGCAGCAAGTGTTTCAATCATACCAGAGTTTAAAGAAAAAATAGAAATATTAAATATAGGTAGCATGTATCATATTACCAGAGATGAGATAGTCAACAAAGTAACTGGTAGTAAGATAATCTTTAGAGGTATTAAAACCTCATCAGGAGACCAAACAGCAAACCTTAAATCTTTACAAGGGGTAACTACCTGGTGTATGGAGGAGGCAGAAGAGATAGACGAAGACTCATTTGATAAAATAGATTTATCAGTAAGACAAAAAGATAAACAAAACAGAGTAATCCTTTTACTTAATCCAAGTACTAAAGAGCATTTTATATATCGTAGGTTTTATGAAGACAAAGCAGTACAAGCTGGAAGCAACTTAACCAAAGGAGATACCACTTACATACACACTACCTATTTAGATAATAAACAAAACCTCTCTGAAAGTTATATAAGTCAGATTGAGGATATGAAAAAAAGAAGACCTCAAAGATATGATGCTGTAATACAAGGTAACTGGCTAGAGAAAGCAGAGGGTGTTATATTCACTAACTGGAAACTAGGCAAGTTTAAAGAAGTATCTAAAGCAGTTTTTGGCGCAGATTTTGGATTTGCCTCAGACGAAAATACTTTAGTTAAAACCTCAATAGATAAAGACAGGAAAATAATCTATGTTAAACTCTGTTTCTATTTACCAGCTTTAACTACTTCTGACCTTAGAGGACTGTATAAAAAACATGCAGCAGACTCTCTAATTGTAGCAGACTCAGCAGAGCCAAGATTAATACATGAGTTAAAAGCCTCATCTAATATAATACCAACAATAAAAGGGCAAGGCAGTATAACTTATGGAATCTCTTTGCTACAAGACTATGACTTAATCATAGACGAAGAGGGTAGCACTCCCTTAGTTAAAGAATTAAACAATTACAGTTGGCTTGAAAAGAAGTCAAAGACACCAATAGATAAATATAACCATGCAATAGATGCTTTAAGATATGCTATAAGCTATCAATTAAAGAATCCAAATGCTGGCGAATATCATTTAATGTAAAATAGTAGACCGAATATATAAACACAAAGCGTTTTAATAATATAACATTTTAAGTTATGGCGATAAAGAAAATAGAAGTTCCTAATGATATGTCCGAAATAACACTAGGTCAATATCAAAAGTTTGCAAAATTAGTTGAGAAGGAACAAGAGGAGGATTTTCTGCAAAAAAAAATGATAGAGATATTTTGTGGAATAAACCTTAAAGAAGTAGACCAATACAAATATACAGCAGTAAAGAAAATAAGCAAGATACTATCTGAGATGCTTCAACAAAAGCCTAAACTTAAAACTAGGTTTCATTACAAAGGAAAAGAGCTAGGATTTATTCCTAGAATAGAAGACCTGTCCTTTGGAGAGTTTGTTGATTTAGATATGCTAATGAAAGACTGGGACAGTATGGATAAAGCTCTAGGAATATTATACAGAGAAATAGATATGAAGTTTAGCAATAAATACACGATAGTTAAATATAACTCAGATAGTATTGAAGACATGCGAGAGATGCCTTTAGATATTGCACTGGGTGCTATTTTTTTTTTGTGGAATTTAAAAAAAGAACTAACGAATCATATTCTCAACTATTCGGCTCGAACAATGAAGGATTTGACACCTCAGCAGAGGGGGCTTTTACAGAGCAGTATGGCTGGTTTGGAAGTTTCTACACCCTCTCAGGTGGAGGAGATATTACAAAATTCGAAGCTATAGAGAGGCTTCCGATGACTCAGTGTTTAACCTATTTAAGTTTTGTAAAACAAAAAACAGAGCTTGAAGCTAAAAAGATAAAAAATGCAAGCAGAAGATAAACAGGATTTAATAGACTCTTTATACGAGAGAATGCTATTAAACGATAATGAAGAGATTGTATTAAGCGATGGTTTTGAAGAGGCATTAATAGGAGTATCTGCTTCTGAGCCTAAGATTGCTATATATGATTTTTGGAAAGCTATTGATTGTATAATGAAGTCTAATGAGAATCTGGATTTTGACCAGGCTTTAGAATGGCTAGACGATTTTGCAAATGCTAAATTAGAAACGCTTGAAAGCCTAACACCAATATTTGTTAAAACATTATGAATACATATTTTAAAATAATTGAAGACTTAAAGACTATAGCTATTGCTGAGCCTTTTGTAAATACAGTAACTCAAGGCGACATAACTGAGATAGACCTTAACAAAACAACTATATTCCCTCTTTGTCATTTAACTGTTTCTGGAGCAGATGTTCAAACCAATGTAACGACTCTAAACATATCTGTCTTTTTAATGGATATTGTAGACCACTCTAAAGAATCCTCATCAAGTGATATAAGAGGGAATAATAACGAGATGGACGTATTAAATACTCACTTAGGAGTAGCAGCTAGAATACAGGCAGCAATAGCGAAGCAGTCATCTTATAGAGACCAGTACGAGCTTTCCAGTAGTTTTTCATGTGAGCCTTTTACAGAGAGGTTTGAGAACAACATGGCTGGCTGGGCTATAGCATTTACAATTACAATACAAAACCCTATGACTAGCGTAACGTAATGAATAACGAAAAACTAAAACATTTTAAAGAAGGTTTAAATCGCTTTGGCAAAGCAGTAGTCTTTGGAAGTTTAAAAGAATTAAAGAAACAGAAAAAAGGCAGTGGTAATCTAGCCAGGAGTTTAATGTATAAACCTAGAGTATATCAAAACAGCCTCTCTTTAGAATTTATAATGAATGACTATGGCTTATTTCAAGACAAAGGTATAAAAGGAGTTGGAGGTGTTAGAAAAATGACTAGCACTTTTAACAGACGAAATAACAAAGGTAAGATGTGGAAACAAAAAGGAAAAAACAGCCCTTTTAGTTTTAAAAAAGATAATAAACCTTCAGTAAAACATTTTAAAGACTGGGCTAGTAAAAGAGGATTGAATCCTTTTGCAATTAGGGAGTCTGTTTTTAGACAAGGTATAGCTCCAAGTTTATTCTTTACAAAACCTTTTGAGGCTGCTTTTAAAAACCTACCAGATAATCTAGCTGAAGACTTTGCTTTAGACCTAGAGAATTTTATTGAATTTACAACTAAAGATATTAATAAGAAATGAGTACAAAAATAAATGTAAGAAGCCCTTTTTATCTAAGCTATGCTGAGCCTACAGTTCCAGAGCCAGCTTTCACTTGTTTAATAGCAAACCCTACAAGTAAAAATAACGGCACTGCCAACCAATTTGATATAAACCAGCAAGGTGTAATAACACTCCCAGATTTAGAGTTTGGAAACATTCTAAGCATAAGCTCTTCAGATAGTGGCTTTTCAAACAACAAATACGCTACTGTAACTTCAGATACAACTAGAACTATAACACTAGAGATTGCAATACCTACTGGATTTTCTAACACTTCAGATGGAACTTTTGATTGTAATGTAACTGCTATTCAGCCTCCCTATCAACCAGCAGCAACACCTCCAGCTAATCAACCAGCTCAAACATGTTCAGGAGGTCCGACAGCTAGTAGTAGCATACCAGCACAAACATTAGCTGCTGGAAGTGGCTCAGCTACAATAGACCTTGCTGGGTATTTTAGTGGAGAGACAGGATTTAATATTAATAACTATTATACTAATACAGTAACTCACTCTTTGTCTGGAAGTAATTTAACGCTATCAGCTCAGTCAGTTTGTGGCACTGTATCTGTTCACGTAGAGGCTTACGACAATGCTAGTAATTCATGTACTGCAGTTAGTTCAATTTCAGTTACAGTAAACAACTGCTCAGCTTTTGGATGTTCTTCAGCAGCATTTTCTCAAGGGTCAATTACAGCAAGTGGAACTATAACAAATCCTAATAGTGCTGCAGTAATTGCTGGAATAAGTAAAACAAATAATGGAACTTTAATAACAAGTTATGATGCTAATACAGGGTCATCTTCACAAAGCGTAACTCTCTGGTGGAAACTTACAGCACCTTCAAATTATTCAAATGTTGGGAGTGCTGTTTGGTGTTCTTTTGCAATACCTCAAGCTGGAACTGCAGCCTCAGCTTTTTCTTGTACCGAAGCTGGTTTATATGGTCAGCAAATCTCTTCAGATGGGGTTGTAAACTCTGGAAGTGCTAGAGAGGGAACTATTGTCAACTTCACTCCAGCTAAATATCAAACAGTAAGTACTGATACAGCTAGAACAAATTTAGCTATAGTAGTTACAGCTCCTTCAGGATATTCTAATGCTGGTAGTAATATAAGTTGCACAATACCTTCGGTAACTCAGCCAGCTTTTGTAGCAAGTTGTGGCTCAAATACCTTTTATATAAGTAGAGGGAAAGTACAACCAGATGACTTTTGTGATGGCTCTTATGCAGCAACTAGAGCAGTTAAACTTGACTGGTCATATATAGATACAGCTCAAGGTCAAAGAGTATGTCTAAACAATAGTGCTTACAATGGTAGCAACCTTTATTATGCAGTTAGCACAAATAGTGTTGATGTGGGTCAAGGCTCAGGCTGGTTTGCTACATGGCAAATAGACTCAGAGGGAATTATTCAAGAGGTACATCCAGTACAATGTTTAGGGTCTGTTAAAATAGGAGGACCGTTATAAAATTAAAATAAGATGGCATTAAAAACAGCAGAATTACAATTATGGGTATATACAGGAACGAGTGGCTCGTATACTGGAGACCCCACTTATAAAATAGAAAAAGACATAATATCAACTCAAAGCAAAATAGTCTTTGAAATTGGAGAACTAATAAGAGACTATATAGACATAAGTTTTAACAATGATTATCTATGTAATGCAGTCTGGGCTACAGCAGTTACTACTCTATTTGACGATGACGGTGTAGCTTATACTTACAGTAATCCAGTTTCAAATACCTATATAGCTTTAGACGGTTATGGTCTTTTTGAGGACGGTATAAATCCAGAGCTAGATAGACATGCTTTAATAAGTGCTAATAAGATATATCTACCAGAGAACACTGCTGGTAAGCTCCCTATTTTTGCTGAGGGTGTTGGTAAGGTTATAATTGACTCAACTACAACTCAGATTACTGATAGTGGAAACTCAAACCAAAAGATACAATATATAACAATACCAGCAAACACCTCTACGATTTTAGTTTATGATACAAACGATACTACGCTACTAAAAACAATAACTGTAGAGAATCAATGTGAGCCAAAGTTTACTCCAATAAAAGCTACTTTCCAAAACAAGTTTGGAGCTTTCCAGGACGTATACTTCTTTAAGAAGACTATTGAGAAAATGGACGTAACAGATGAGACTTACAAAAGAAATACTATCTCAAATTCTAGCGTTTCTTATAACACCTATGAAGCTCAAACCAAAAGGTATAATGTAAACGGTAAAACAAGCCTTACAATGAATACTGGTTATGTAAGTGAAGATATTAATACAACTATTGAGGAGTTATTTTTAGCTGAAAATATCTGGTTAATGTGGGAATCTAAAACCCTTCCAGTTAATATAAAATCAAAACAATATCAAACTAAAACTTCTTTAAATGATAAAATGATAAATCACACTATAGAGTTTGAATTTGCTTTTAACAAAATCAACAATGTTAGATGATAGCACTTCAATTATATATAGAAGGTCAAGAGGTTGAGCTTTTTGCAGATGAGAGTATTACACTTACTCAAAGTATTCAAAATGTTAAAGATATAAGTAAGGTATTTGTGCCTTTTACTCAGAGTTTTAATGTTCCAGCTTCAAGAGTTAATAATAAAATATTTAAACACTTTTACGATTACTATATAGATGGCTTTGATGCTAGAACTAAAAAAGAAGCTAAGCTGTTTTTAAATTACAAGCCTTTTCAAAATGGTAAAATAAAATTAGAAGGTGTTAGTCTAAAAGATAACAAACCTCAAAATTATAAAGTTACTTTCTTTGGTAATACTGTAAACCTCAGCGACTTACTAGGTGATGCTACGCTAAACAATTTAGATTTATTAAATAAGGATTTTAAGTTTGAATATTCAGACACTAATATACTTAGCATGATGTCAGACGCTGTAGATATTACTTCTGGTTATGAAACTTTTGAAGACGCTTTACTTGTTCCATTAATTACTCATACTGACAGGCTATTTTATGACACCTCAGCTAATGATGCTAACACTGGTAATATAGCCTATTCTGCAGCTTCAGATATTCACGGTGTTAATTATTTACAGCTAAAACCAGCTATAAGAGTTTATGCTATAATTAAAGCTATTGAGCTTCAGTATTTTAAATCTCAAGGCATTATTATAAGTGAGGATTTTATTAACAAAACAAACCTCCCCTTCTATAATTTGTATCTATGGTTACATGCTAAAACAGGAGGTCTTATAGAGACTAACGATGCTATAGCTGTTATGTTAAAAGGGTATACTATTACCAACCCTAAAAGTCAAGGTCATAGAAAAATGGGCAAAGCTAAAAGCTCTTCTTTTGAAACCTATACCTCTGGGTCATCTAAAAAAGTAAGTATTACTATAACACCTTCAGACCTTACAGCAGAATACGATTTTATAATTAAGAAAAATGGTGAAGAGTTTTATAGAAGTAAAGGTTTGACTGGAGCTAATAGTGATATTAAAGATTTATCAATAGGTAAAAGTGCTGCTGAGTGGACATTTTTTATAGAAGCTAAAACTGCTTTAAGTTTTAATGTTTCTTTTAATGCTTTTAAGCCTTATGGGTGGAATCAAACAAGGCGAATAGAATGGACTGCTACGGCTTCAGTTCTAAGTAATCAGCAAGTTACTGCTGGTGAGGTAATGCCGAAAATGAAAATACTAGACTTTTTAACTGGGCTATTTAAGATGTTCAATTTGACGGCATATATAGATATGGAAAATGTCTTACATATAAAAACCTTAGACCAGTTTTATAATGACAGTACAAATTATTATGATATAACTAAGTTTTTAGACAAAAACTCATCTCAAGTTGACTCAGTAATACCATTTAAACAAGTCAATTTTACTTATGAAGGCAAAAAGAACTTCTTTGCTGCAGACCATGAAGAGCGATTTAAAAAAGGATGGGGCGATTTAAAGTATAGCTCTTCAGATACAGACGGTGGAGTTTATGAGATTAAACTGCCTTTTGAACATATGAAATATGAGAGGCTAATAGATGCTAATACAAGTGTAAGCAGCCCAACTAATAGAACACAAATACAATGGGGCTGGTCTGCTGATATTAAAAAAGAAGCTACAATAGGTAAGCCCCTACTCTTCTACCCTCAGTTAAGAAGTGGAGGTGTTTGTGTTATAAATGCTAGCAATACAAAAATCCAAAAAACTAGTGCTTATTGTCCTAGTAATTCATTATACACTTTATCAAGTTATACTACTTCTGGAACTTTAAAAGATGCTAACTCAGAAAATATAAATTTCAATGCTGAATTTAACGAGTATCTATTTGAGTATGGTTTTCAAAAAACCTTATTTAACGAATATTACAAAAGTTACATAGAGGATATATTCAGACAAGACAGAAGATTAACAAAGGTCAAGTCTTATATTCCAATGAAGTTTATACACAAACTCACTTTAGCAGATAAACTAATCATACGAGATAGGGTTTACAAAATAAATAGTTTAAAAACCAATTTTGAAAATGGTTTGTCTGACTTAGAATTAATTAATGTAGTTGATGAAAGACCAATTATAGAAAGTTTTACTGAGCTTTTAGGGAGTGTGGATAATACTTTTACAACCTTAACAATAGACTCTACTTTAGTTACTATAGATGCTACTGCTGATTTTAAAGGCTTTGTAATTCCACCAGTTACAACTAAAGTTCCTACAGCTATTCCTAGCAATAAACCTATTCCAGTAGCGAATGTCCCTTGTACAGTAACTGCTCCTACTATTAGTTTGCCAGCTCAAGAAACTAACACCTCAACAATAGTTAAGTTCAAATACACTGTCTCTAGTTTAGGTAAAATATGTCAAGCTGAAAAAATGGAATCAGTAGGTTTTTTATTTGCTGATGCTGAGGCTACTCTAAAAACAAGTAATGATGTTGACACTTTGATAGGAACTTCTGGAGTAACTAACAGGAATTTTTTACAAACAGATACAGGTACTTTCAGTACTGAAATATCTGGACTTACAAACCCAGATACTAAATACTGGAGGTTTTATGCTAGAACAAATACCGATAGTGCTTATGACAAAGCAGATGCTATCTCAGATGTTTATGCATCCTCAACTTTTGTCTCTGTTAGTTATACTACTACAGCTACAGCTACAAGGTATCTACTTTATGATATTAGCCCTACTGCTACAACTGGTAATATTAGAACTATTAGAATAAAAGACTCAGACGACAATTTTGTTGATTATAAAGGAATAGGAGGTTATCAAAACTTTAATAGTAAGATAGTGCCTTATGTAGTTGAAGGGTTGCCTTATACTTTTACAGCAAATGGAATATCTACTTGGACTGGTATTTTTGGTTTTGATACTCAAAGTGGAGTACATTACCACGCTACTTCAAGAGCAGAAGCTGAAAGACTAGCAAAGGTTAATAATACTTTAATAGCCTCTAGTAAAAATATAGCCTTTAGCAATAGAATTACAGGAACTGAAAATACAAGTAATACAGATGGACTTTCACCATTAAGATATGAAGGCTATGCTTTATATGATATTGACTCAGATACTTACAACCCCCCATTACATGCAGACGGTTACTATGCAGTATGGAGGGTAGACTCAAACGGTGTTTACGCTTGGGACATAACAAGAGACAGAAATGCTATTCAATGGAATCAGGGGCTAAGTTGTCAGTTAGTTAATGGAATAGTTACAAACCTTCAAAGATTTACATAATGAATGATATAATCCAAATGTTAGAAATAGCAAAACAAGACCCTAAGAATTTAGGTGAACTAAGCAAAATAGCTTTAGGAAAATACAAGCTCCCTACGAGTTTTAAAGAGGGCATGCAACAATTAAAATATATATAAAATGAGTACAATAGTTAATGTTAGATTAGATGCCAAAACCAAAGACGCTACTAAGAACGTAGGTAAGTTTAATGAGAAGTTAAAAGACACCTCAAAGGCAACTAAGGACGTTCAAGCTGATTTATCTGAAGTTAAAAATCAAGCTGACGCTGCTACAGGAGGTGCTATAAGTAAATTTAAAGGACTTATAGGGACTGTTAAAAATGTAAGCAAGAGCTTTAGGACTTTAGGGGGGGCTATCTTTGCTAGTGGTCTAGGAGCTTTAGTTTTAGTAATCGCCTCAATAGTTCAAGCCTTTAGGTCTTCAGAAGAGGGTCAGAATAAGTTTGCTAAAATAATGGGTATTATAGGCTCAGTTGTAGGCAACCTTACTGATAAACTTTCTGACTTAGGAGAAAAAATAATAGACAATCCTTTAGAGCTGATATTTATGCCTCTTAGAGGTATATTAAAAAGACTAAAAGCTCTATTAATGTTATTACCTAATTTGGCAAAAGCTTTAAACGAAGTATTTAAAGGTAATTTTGAGGAGGCTGGTACTATTGCAGCCGATGCCTTTTTAGCTATTGGTACTGGGGTTGAAAATACTACTGAAAAAATAAAAGAGTTTGGCAAAGAGGTTATAGAAGACGGTAAAAATGCTGCTAAAGTTGCAGATGCTAGAGCTAAAGCAGATAAAGCCTCAAGAGAATTAACTATACAAAGAGCAGAAGCTGACAGAGACAGAGCAGAATTATTAGAGAAAGCTGTAAATAAAGAGATGTTTACTGTTCAAGAAAGGATAGGGTTTTTAAAACAAGCTGGAGCTTTAGAAGAAGAAATAACAAACAAAGAAATAGAAGCTGCTAAACTAAGAGCTGATGCAAAAATATTAGAAAACTCTTTATCAAAATCCACTAAAGAAGACTTAGAAGAGGAAGCAAACTTGAAAGCAGAAGTCATTAGACTTGAAACTGCTAAACTCACAAAACAAAAAGAGGTTACATCTCAAACTATTGCTTTACTAGCTGAAGAGAAAGCTGCTAAAGATGCTATTAAAGCACAGGAAAAAGCCGACAAAGATGCTCAAGATGCTGCTGACTTAGAGGCTGAGAAAACTTTAGCTGATTTAAAAAATCAAATAAGAGATGCTGAAGCTGTAAGTGAAGACGAGAGAAGAGCTTTAGAAATTCAAAAAGTTACAGAACATTATGACAATCTTATTGCACTAGCTGATAAAAATGGACTAAGCATAGTTGGTTTAAAAGCTGCTAGAGATAAAAAACTAGATGAGTTAAATCAAGGTGCTGCTGAAGCTGAATTAGAATGGGCTGATATAACTACACAACAAAAGCTAGATATGGCTGGAGGTGCTTTAAATGATATGGCTACAATAATGGGCAAAGAGAGTGCTGCTGGAAAAGCTGCTGCTGCTGCTGCTGCAACTATCTCTA
>MDTG01132459.1_pt1 | contig 19962 bp, 37 predicted proteins | sample 811421 | NCBI WGS metagenome assembly MDTG01 (sample SAMN05326645, study PRJNA326480) | marine metagenome | isolation source: seawater | place: Pacific Ocean: South East | collected 2011
CATCAATTTGAGCATCACCAAAGTTAGGTGCGGTAACTACTGCAACTTGGATTGTTTTATTTATTACATTAGCAATAATATTGTTTAGGGCTGGCCCTTCCATTCCTCTACAAATAATAATCAATGGTTTTGATTTAGAATTAGCATATTCTAACATAGGGAGAAGTGGTTGAAAGTTATTGAATATCATATTCGATGAAAAGATAAGTGGTGAATCAAAGTAAGTTTTACCATCTTCATTGTTTGACATAAGATGAGTTAAGAAACCCTCATCAAACTGCAATCCCTCTTTAACTTCCAAAGAAGTGTTATGAGTCCTTGATTCTTCAACAGTAATAATACCATCTCTTCCAACCTTTTCAAAAGCCTCAGCAATAAAAGAACCTAATCTAGAATCGTTATTTGCTGCAATGGTGGCTACGTTAATAATGTCTTTATCTTGAACCTCTTCTGCTAAGTCATCTAAAAACTTTAGAACTTCTTCTTGTAATTGTTCTAGTTGTTTTTTAGCCTCCAAGTGAGAAGTAATTGTAGCATTGTAAATACTGTTACAAAGAGCCTGTGCTAATACACAAGCAGTAGTAGTTCCATCGCCAGAATTATCTTGAGCCTTTGCTGCTAAATTCTGAACTAATTGAATACCCATTTGAACATAAGGGTCTTCATGTGTTATGTATTTTGTAATAGTAACACCGTCATTAATAACAACAGGGGGATTACCCTGTAAAATAACTGTTCTTGCTTGTGGGCCAAGTGTGGGTTTAACCGTATCAGCCACTAAATTTATTCCTTGTAATAATTTTTCTTTTAATTTATTTCCTTTTATAATCATTTTAATTCCTCTAATCCATAATATCCTTCTTCTTTAACTGGTAATCCAATATATTTTGCATAGCAACTTTCTGAGCAAAATGCTCTTTCGCCTACTGCCGTCATAGCAATGTGTTTAACCTTACGTGAATTACAGTTAGCACACATTTAATCACTATCCTCAACTAATCTTGTTTGAAGACCCTTCCAAATATCGTAGGCTTGCTTCTTTTCAGGAATAGAATCTAACATCATTCTGATTATATTAACCAAAAATAGCAGTTCTCCTTGAAGAAACCTATCTTCAAAATCCTCAACAATCGCATCACTGTTTTCTGTTAGGTCTAACATCCCTAACAACATATCTTCATATCTTTCTATATCATTCACTTTCATCACTTCCTAATACACATATTACTTCACTTTCTTTCAAAAATAAATAGTTATCATATACTGGTGGTTCTCCTCTACATTTATAGAGTATTTTATCTCCAACTTGTATTTCATCACTAACTAATTTACCGATTGAAATCACCACTCCTTCGTTATCGATAGAAGTAATAATTCCTCCCGATGTATATTTCTTACTTATGTCTATTGCTATATATTCTCCAATTGGTTTCATTCCTCTTCCCTCCTCATTCTAGGGTTTAATTGTTCTCTGATTGAAGAGTTCTTTTCAACAATCAAGAGTCTTTCTGGCCTATGGTTTTCCCAAAAACCATAATGATTCTTACCGCCAAGAACAAAAGCAGTTAACATATACTTTTGCCAAGTATTTACGGTTCTCCAATCTGTTCCGCTAAAATAAGCGGAGCCAAATGGATGTGTGTGAATCCAACACATTACAGGTAATTTCATTCCTGCTGGACTAAATTGAAAATCAACATATCCTGCTGAACCTGTTGAAACATGTATTTCTTCACTTGCATCAAGAACGACTTGAATTTCTAAGTTAGGAAGAATCTCAGTTGAAGCATACCAAATATGTTCAAAGATATTTGTAAAGTTTAGATTATTTTTCTTAATCATATTATAATGATGGTGAATATACTGCATTGCGAATTCTCTTGATTTACCAATATCCATTTGAGGTTCCTCAAAACACTCAACACATTCTCCTCCATAATACATCATTCCTCCACAAATATCACATATATCTGCCGTTAAATTTTTTCCCATTTAATTTTCCTCCTGTAATTGTAAAAGTTGTTTTTCTAACTTAGCCTTTTTCTTTTCCATTTTTCGCTTTCTTTTAGCCTCCTTGCGACTTTCTTTAGTCGCTAGGGGTTCTGTTTGTTTTTGGCTATTTTTGTATCTAGAAGCCGCTAGGAGAAGCGAAGAGTGGTGTGGCTCTGTTAAATCATTAATTGATTCCATAATCCTAGCAATTTCCCAAAATTTCATGTTGAATTTCTCTCTCAACTCATCTATGGGTAACTCATAGAAAGAAACTAATATTTCAAATTCAGTGTCTTGGTTAACTCTGATATTCTCAGTTACCTTTACTTTCTTTCTTTTACCTTTTTGCTTAGTAGGAGGGACATCTATTTCTGTCCCTACTAATCTATAATATTTTGAGTGCATAGAACGATATGTTCTTTTTGGTAGTAGTTTTTCCATTTCTTGAGCAGAACATATTCTAAAATTATTAAGAAGTATTTCTACCTCATTATTAGTCCATCTGTTCGTGCTTCTCAAGGTAAAGTTTGAGTTTGTCATATACTCTTTAATCATTTTATCTACTTCTGACTTAGAATATTTATTATCAAATACTTTCTGTATTAACCTTTTATCTGGTTTTTCAGAATCTTGTATAAGACTTGCAAGAAACTTCTTTTGCTTAAACGTAGACTTTTGCATTAAAGGTTCACCACCATGTAATCTTTCACTTTACTTTTATCTTCAAACCATCTTTGAATCCACTGAGAACCTAAACCTGCTACTGCTACTTGCATGAAATGAACGCTGGTGTTTCCTCCATCCCAATTCTCACCTTGACAACTAAATGAACCCTCCGGCCCCGAAAGAACTGAACTATACATTTCTTTAGGAGCCATGTAAGAAATCAAAGCAGAATTCCTACCTTGCGCTCTCAAATCAAGCCATTTGATATTGCTATCATAAAGCATTCTTCTAAGAGCCAAGTTATCTACACAAGATATAACTAAATCATATCCTTGTATTTGAGAATCTGTCAATATCTTGTATTTACTTACAGACTTCACTGATTCGTATCTTTTGTTCATAACAGAAACTTTTGTTTCTCCAACATTCCAGTCATTGTAATTCTGATATGTTAGGTTCTTAGTCTCTACAATATCGGGGTCTGCTAAATGTATTTCATACAGTCCGACTTTATCTAGGAACTGGGTCAAAAATGAACCAATCCCTCCTACTCCAATAATTAATATTTTTCTCATGTTATCACCGCTAAATTTGCATTAAATGTTTTATTATAATTTAATATTTCTTCGTTATATTTGTTTTTGTAATGGTCTTTAGGCCACCATTGAGGCATTCTGTTGTTTTTCCATGAAGCAAACTTCCATTTGCCTTCAAGGTAGTAATGACGATATGAATCAATTACAAACTCCCAAGAATGTTTCTTTGGAGGTAATCTGTATTCATCTGCCATAGCAATACTTACAGGAGTCAAACCTGTAACTGGAAACGTGTAATCAACATCGTATTTTACACGCATTCCTTCTATGATTCTATCATGTGTACCATGTCTTTTATCATATCTAAAAGTAAATTCCTCACAAAGAGCAATACTGTGTTGGTATAGCCAATGAAAGTTGGCAATAGATTGTCTTGCCCAAATAGTTGAGGGATGATTCAACATGGCTGGCTTCATTAGATTTGAATTCATTTCTTTATGAAATGCTTTGAGTTCTCTCAATTTTGGCTCTCTATTATGTTCTTGAATATATTGCATGTAAAGGATATTAGTATGTAGCATTTGACAACTTTCCGTTGGCATTTTAACTACGTGTTTATCTATCATTTGTTGTGCTGATTCAACTGGTTCTTTTGATAATGCAAATATATTCATTCAATCATGCTCCATTATACCAAACAGTGCGATAACAAGTAGGGCAGTAGACTTCTACCCAATTTTCTTCCTCGTCAATTATATGCGCTGCTAATTTCGTATGTCCGTTTTTACATTTTAATTTTCTAACATTCATTCAATCACCTTTGCTAATTTTAGAGATTTAAGATAAACATCGTATGGTTTCCCATTCAATGATTTTGCAATCTCTCTTCTTCTGTTCTCAAATTCTACATCACGGTTTAGGAAATCACTTTTCCAAAACCTATGATTCTCCGTATTTATTATATCTTTCATTTTCACTTTTACTCACCACTAATTCACTAATTTCTTTACCTCTTATTTCTGTTACATTCTTTTTACCAATCAACGAGAGGATTTTCTTCGTTGTTTCTCTTATGTTACTTCTGTTAACATTCGTTTTTTCTGAAATCAAACTCTGTGTTATTTGTGTATGCACAAACAAGTTTGACGTTATCCAACATATAGAAGGATAATATGATGCCGTCTTATTGAAAGTGTTTTCTTTTAACACCATCTCAAAAAACTCAGCAGTTTCTAGACATCTAGAGATATATGATATATCTGAAGTCACTTGACTTGATATCATCTTAATCATATATCTTGGGTCTTCATCGGAATAAAATTCCTTATTACCGAACTGTAAGACTATTTTTCTAATTATCTTATTCACTGATTTTATTCTACAAGAGAACTCAGCACATATTTTCTTCAAAGAAATAGGAGTTCTGTTTTCTTTCAAAACATAATACACTAGAGCAGTTGCTCTATTTTCTATGGTAGTGTGTCTGAATACTCCTTTTCTAGCCAAAGAAATATAATATTCTTCGATTCTTTCTTTTAGCATTGAATTACCAACAACACTAGATAGAACCATATTACAAGTTGCTAATCCTCTAAGTATATGTCTAGGTCTTGATTCTGTCCCAATATGGGTATCTCTAGACCTTATCCAATTGTTTTCAAAATCATGAGTGTAGGATGTCTCAAAAGGTTCTGTTATGCTAATTAATCCGCACTCAGAACAAGCAGTTTCTCCTATCCTTTCATCAAAATTGAAAACAAGACTTCCGCACTCTATACATTTCATTTTAATCACTTATTATCTGAAAATAGATATTTAAATCTCCATTTATCAGGAACATCTTTAAGATAACTCTTCAAAGTCCCGACCATTTTAACTGCTTTATCATCATTCATAAATGTCAATGCTCTTGTAGCAATTTGGTCGCCCAAAGAAGAACCAGTAGCCATATTATCAATACATATTGGGCCAGACCAAGTTCCTTCTACATAATTTATGCTTTCACCCGTTTCTTCATCGACCATTATTTTCTCTTTTGGTTGATAAACAAATGAAGATACTTTTTGGATTGCTGATTGCCTATGTCCACTTCTTTCTACAATTCGCCAATCATATCCCTTGCCTCTTACATTCATGTAGGTCAAACCTGTTTCTGTTTTACCTAATTTCAGTTTAGTAGGAAATCTCTTAACTAACTCTAAAAGAAGTTCATTTGCTCTATCTTCAATCATTTTAGAAGTTCTATTTTGTTCTAGAAAAGCCATCATGACTTGTAGGCTACTATCGCTTAATTCTTTGCCAACTAATCTTTCATAGAGTTTTCTAGGAGACAAATAAGCCCAATTTTTACTTCTTTTATTATTATGAAGATAAAAATTGCAATACATCTTAAGTTCTTGAAAAGAAAGATTGCCCCATATGTTGTCAGATACTTCAATGGCTACTTCTGATTCACCTATCTGCTCAATGTTTAATCTTACGTCTATTTTAGTAAAATCCTTAAAATAATGGAATGGGACTTTATTTTGAAGACAATATTTGACTTCTTCAGGTATTGATAATACTGAATAAAAATGCGAAAATAATTTTGAAGCGTCTTTTTCAAAAACCGCTTTGTATATTATTCTAGCAAATGTAGAAGATAGTTCTTTTAGTCCTAGTTTTTGCCCTTGAACATCATATTTTCCAGATTTCTTAGAAATCACAAATGGGCATTCTTCTATTGTAAGAACCCAAGTAGGATTAGTTTCATAAGATGCACGATTTTTAAAAATACCATAACACCATTTGGTTATGGCATCATGAATAGGGTCTTTCTTAGACCTATCATAAGTTATGTGTGCAGATATACTATTAGTTGTTGACCCAGTTAATCTATTATCTTCTTGCCTCATCTTCTGTAATCTAAACAGAACAGGGGCATAGTAATCATTTGAGTCATCTGGTTTTTTAATTCTTATTTCTCTTAACATTATTATCACATCGAGTATGTATTATCTTCAATCTTTTCAGCACAAGCAGTATGATACTGTTGTTGCATCTCTTCGGGTAAAAGCAATTGGCCTCCACAAATTCTACATTTTGTGGCTATTCTGTTTTTGTAAGACCAATGGCTTTTGGTAAATTCGGGGTTCTTTTCTTTCATATTCATCACTATTTAATTCGTGGTAAGTTATTGCTTCTAGCCTTAACTTAAATTTTGTATTGATGAATTCTCTAAATCCATCTTCTACTGTTTCGGGTATATCCCAAAGGCAATCATTTAGAGCATTTCTCAATCTAAAGATTTTGTCTGACTCATCATCAAGAGAGTCACAAATAGAAATTGTTCTATTCAATATTTTTTTTGAAATACTACTGAAATCCGTAAAGTAACTTAGGGCTACTTTTTTTAGATTTTCATATTTCAATTATTCACCTATGTATTTCCAGCATGTTTTATTTAACATACTTTACGGCGAAAAAGAAGGGGAGAGGGAGTTTATCCCTCCCCCCACAATGTAGGATTAACCACCTACAATGGCTGGCATCAAATCGACTGATTCGACATCATCCCAATTGACTTGAGAAATGTTTTCTCTCGAAACTACTTCTCCTTCAATCAATACCCAATGGGTAGGATGGTTATCGATTTGCTCGATAATCCCATCAGCATTAAGCGTTAGGGATGTGTGGCCGCTATCATTCATTATATTCAACTTTATCATATATTTTTTCCTCCTGTTTTTGTCATACAATAACCCCTATTTAAGCAGGGCTACCGCTGGACTGTTTTTTTAGTTCAACTTCTATCATTTCAAGAAGTTCGGGTTCTTGGAACCCACTGGCTTCTAACTCTTCGGTTAGTTTATTCAATTCTTCTTCAGATTCATTATCTGTCAAGTAAAGATAATACTGCTTAAGCAACTTAGATGGGATATGTTGGCCCTTTTCTAAGATTCGTGAAACTCTTCTTCCTTCACTAACATCTAATTCGTGTCCTCTTGTTAGAACATGCTCAATGAATCTAAGAAGAGTATTTTTATCACTATTACTTACACCATAGGTAGAATCATATGGAGTTAAACCATAATATTCACAGACATCTAAAAATTTAGAATGCCTACATTTTAATTCTATTTCATGTTTAAGTTCTTTTCTTCTAAAGTATTGAGTTTTGAGATTTTGAATTCTTTGTTTTTCTCTAATTATTGCCTGTTCTTTGTCATATTGTATTCTTTGTTCTCTTCTTTGTTCTTGACGTTTTTCCCAATCAATATCGGCTTGGACTCTACGGGTATACTGTTCAAGATAAGATTCACATTGTCTATCTGTTAGAGATTTAAGAACTTCATTTTCTCTTTCAACTTGTTTTCTGTGATTATCTATAAACGTATGAAAGATAATCATATCAGACCATAATCTATCATTAGGATATCCTCTTGTTATTGCTTGAGCCTTCGGATTATTGGGATGATTCCATCTCCAAATAATTGAAGCCATTTGATAATGTCTATCTGTTTGTTTTCCTACGGCTCTTTTCATAGGTGCGGATTGATAAACCCATTCACCTTTCAAGTATGTGCCATATTTAGTTCTAGATTCTTTATCAACCTTCCAAACTCTTTCTCTCGATTGAGGTTTGTAATTAATTCTTAAATCTATATCTTTAACATCTTCAAGAATAGTGTTGAAGTATTCGCCATTTTGCTCCATCCATGCTTTTGCTTTCATAGATGTTATTTTGGCATTAATCCATTCTTCAACTTCCTCATCAGATATCTCGTCAATTGGTCTTTTTAGTTCATTAGATAAGTGCTTTAAAACCATGTATGAATTTACATGCTCTGAACCAACCACTTCACGATTACCGTTCTCAGTATTAAGAATCTCAAAATGATAGACTAAAACATGACCACATAGACAATGATTAACTTCTGAATGTGCTTGTGTAACCCATGAAGGAATATCTTGGTTTCCCCAAAATACTCTTCCAGTTACAACCCATTCAAGTTTTGCCTCTTCATAATTATCGGCAACAGAATATCGAGTTAACTTTTCTTTGAGTTTTCTGTCCCAATGACCTGTTCCTAATCTTCTCTTAACCATCATTCATCATCTCTCTATCTTCAATTTCAAATTGTCTTTGTTCATCTAAATACTTAGATAGAAGTTCATCAATCTTACTTGGGTAAGTGTCAATAACTCCACCTATCGTTTTTCGATGGTAGAAAAGCCAAATTTTGTGATACATATTAATCACAACTTTAGGCTCATCCATTTCATTCATAGAAATTACCATAGGAGGTAATTCTTCACTGTTTATTATTCTAAATTCTACTTGTCTCATTTTTACACCACATGGTTCAATAGAACATAAAGAGCATCTTTACTTTTGCTCTCGATGAAACTTTCAATGTTCTCTAATTCATCTTTGTTAATACTAGCAGTTACCAAAATATCTGCCAAAAAATAGGCATTCTTTTGTGGGCTTGACTCCATAAAGAGTTTAGCCAATTTTTTTGCTACATCATTCTTATGTTGTTCGTTTGCTAAACAAGAATAACATCTAACTTTGATGTTTCCATCAAAAGATGCATTCCATTCTAGCGTATATCCTTTATTATCACATTCATTACATATCATACTATTACCTCTTTTATTATCCTCACTGACTGGGAAAATGCAGGTTCTTTCAAACCTTGATTTGGATGGGGTAGTTCTGCATTTATTATTTTCAAAACCCATGTCACATGAGGCATTCAGTGACTATCAAGCCATCTCCATCAATTTTCTTTGAAGGGAGACATATGAATACCAATCACTTTCCAAAACATATTTACCTGCTTCGGATTCTTGGAAATTACCTAAAGTATCTTCCAAACAGGAGAAAAGAATTTCTCCTATAATGGTTTTAACATATTCAACCATCTCTTCTTTTGTTTGTGTATTCAAAATATCAACTTTGATATTTTGCCAAAACTCATCATATTCATTCATATTATTACCTCAAAATGTTTTGCCATGCATATAATCACGGCTATAATTATATTCTATTTTTGCTAGAATTGCTCCAGCAATATCTAAGTCCTTACCGAAACAGTAATCCATTATTCGAATTACTGCATCGGCAAGTTCTTCTTCTACACTACTAAATTCTAATATTTTAGAAGATGTAGGATTGTCGCTTCTCATTGCTTCAAGTGCTTCACTAATTTCAGAATGAATCAAAGCCATTGCTTCACCATCATTTCTTCCATCTTTTCCACCCTGCCAAAATCCATGATTTACGGCATTAGTGAATATTCTCTTCGCTAATTTATTCCATTCTTTTTCAAAACTCATTTTTATTCCTCAGTTTTTTGGACGTGGGCCACAATAGAATAAATTCTTTTTGGCTCTTGTTATCGCAACGTAGCAAATGTTTCTCTCCTCTTTAGGATTAGTTGCTTTTGGATGTGGCATTCTTTCTGTTGCCAATACATAGACATTGTTTGATTCCAAACCTTTTGCCTTATGAACTGTTGACAACATAATTTCACCATTATCATTACCATCAAATACACGCTCGATTTCACTAATAATTCCACCGACTGTTGTTGCTTTTGTAGTAAAGATTTTCAAACAGTTAACTCTGTCTTCAAGATTGTTTGCTTGATTATCTTTTTCTAAAGCAACCAATCTGTTGTAGTTGTATCGGAAATCTTCCATTAAAAGTTCAAGGAACTCATCGGAACCCATACTCATATTTTTCGTGATTTTCTTGACTCCGTTAATTAAACCTTTTGTCATGTCCCTACCAAGAACGTAGGCTGACTTTCCTGCAAGAATTAAATCGTAAAATGCACTAACCAAAGGAGCATTATATCTACAAAGAACCATGTCTCCTGCTACTGGAGAAAACGGAGCATTCTCAATTACTGTTCCATTTTCTGCATCAGTGTTTGCATAGAATTCTTTGACGTATCGGTTTGCTTCTTTTACAACATTTACCGGACATCTCCAAGAAAGACTCAAAGGAAATCTCTTCAATCCTCTTGATGATTTTTCTAATTCGTTACAGAATATTTCCATTGAATTTGAATCTGCACCTCTGAATCCATAGATTGCTTGGTTTGGGTCGCCAACTACAATACATCGACCACCGTTAACACATTTTAGAATCATTTCTCTTTGCATCTCATTGAAGTCTTGTGCTTCATCGACGAAAACTGTATCAAATGTAGGGAAAGGAATATTCAATTCTAAAGGAAGCCAAATCATGTCATCAAAATCGATTTCATGTGTTCGGTTTTTGCACATTTCAAGAATCGTTGGAATTGATTCTACACTAATGCTTTCTTCTCTATCAGAACCAAAGTTGATATCATAAGAATCAATCAAAGAATAAATCTCACCTTTATTAGTAGGGTCAATTCTTGAACCTTTGACTAAACTTACAAGTTTCCTAACTGCTGCTGCATTGAAATCTTTTCCAAGAAGTTCATCACAGATATTCTTTACTTTGAAATTGTTGACTTTTGTTCTAATTCCAGAATTTCTAAGAGCAGCAAAACCCAATGCGTGAAAGGTTTTTGCTTCTACATTATCTGGAAGTCTCTCTGCTAACTCGGTTGCTATTGATTTGTTAAAAGCAAGAAAAGCCATTTTACCATCAAGAAGTTTTGACCCTTCTACAATAGTATAGGTTTTTCCACAACCAGCACCAGCAAAGATTACTAGATGGCCGTCACCATTTTCCATTTCGTTCCATATTTCTTTTTGTTCGTTTGTTCCATTCATATTCATCCCTGCCTTAATACCCTAACCTTTCAGTTATGTCTTCATTTTCTATGCCTTTGATATGCATGTATGTTATTCGCCTAATTGCTTCATTTATTACATCCATACAGGGTTGTTTATCAGGGGAGCCTACGCCTAAATAGCCCATCTCAATTTGATGGCTAACTAAACTAAGCGAACCTATTACTTGTTCATTCGTTTTATTTTTCATATTTATGCCTCATGTTTTATTTTTCCACTTGGGAATAGGATATAGGATAGGGGGAGAACAGGCACAATCGAAAGGAGATAATTTTCGATTAAGTATAGACATTCGCCTGTTCCCCCCATGAGTATTAGGGTATTCTGTCAAATCGTGTCATGATTCAACAAAATGGGGAAGGCCCAACCTTGGGTTCGGGGCCAGAAATATCGGGCGGACTTACTTATAAAGAGGCGACCCCCTCACCCGCACCCCTTTCATACAAAGAAATATTATGAATAACTCTATACAAGTGAAGTAGTCAGTCCATCCCAACTATCATCCTTGAACATTCCACTAAGTATTTTTCTAGCCTTTTTGGAAACAACTTCTGCATATTCCTCTGCACTTTCATATTGTCCTCCACCAGACCTACCATGTTTCAAAAGTATAAATTTAGCAAATGGCATCGAGTTAAAATACTCAATACTTTTTTCTTCTAGTTCTTTACAGATAGCATCAATGGATATTCTTACCTTTGCTGGAAGTCCCGAACTTCCTCCTTGTTTGAACGGAGTTCCATCTCTACCTCTTAACAAAGCCTTCAATGCGTTTGAAGCCGCAACTCTTTCTGTTGGATTATCCTTACCGACACTCAAATTCAATTCTATGACTTTCTTCAAAGGCCCATCGATTGCCCCCGAATCAAGATATTCTTCTACATCTAAAACTAAGTTTTCCCACTTATCATCTTCCATATTCCTGTTAAATAATCAAATATATTTAAACTACCCCAATTTACACCATAAATCAACTTCGCCCCAAAATAACTCTCGCACCAACTTTGCCTATTATTCTAGTTTTTATTCTAGGGTTATTCTAATGCAAAAACGGGCAACTGCGCCATCTTTCTGATTATTCTTATTATTCTAATGGGTATCTCTCTCTATCTATCTCTCTACCCTCCCCATAGGCAACCTCTCTCCCTCCGATATATCTTCTTATTATTATTAGAATAATAAGAATATTAGAATAATATATAATATTATTATAAAAAGAGCCTACTGCTCTACACCCCCCCTCCCGATATTATTCTAGTCGGCGTTAGAATAATGTTAGAAACTTCTCTGAGGAGACATATATTATAATATATGAAACATAAAGTCCAATTGAAAACCATCTAATGTTTCTAGTCTTTTATTGATTATTGAATATTCAGTTAGAATTACAGAGGATGATTTAATTAGCGACTTGGTGTTAGTCGTGCTTTGTCGACTAATATCTCAAAAAAATAATCCTCACGATTCACAAATAAATGCAAATCGTGAGGTGTTCCGGCAAGAAACATGATTATTGAGTCTCCTCCTTTTCTTTGACTGGTGGGGGAGTCATGCCAGTTAATCCGTTTTTGTTGAGTTTTCCACTCCAACGGTTTTCCTTGAGTGCGGTCTTCAAAGTCCTTTCCACTTTCTTTCCGAAGTCAGCAGCAAGGGAACCCATATCATCATAGGCTCCTCCAGTTTTACCATGAGGCAAAATAACCTCTAGCATAAGTTCATAGTCACCAAGAGATGCAAACGCATCTGTTACTCGGTTCACTACATTGTCGACACTCGCTTGTGTTTCTGGTGGTAAGGAAGATGGTTGGCCGTGTCGAATAGGACTGACTGGGAGAGTACCACAAACGGCTCTCACGGCTGCCCAAAAACGGTCAAGATTCTCATCTTCAGAATCCATACCTGCTTTTATGTTAGTTCGTATTACAGAGTCCATTGCCCCTGCATCATTGACATCTAGCCAACTTAGAATTTCGTTAGTTTTCATTGTATATTTTGCTCTATCCATTTTAATATCTCCTTGAGTTAATACTCACATTCCTTGCCGGAACAGTAGTATTTGATTGGTTTAGTAATATATCGAGTAGACAAAGCCCTACCATATGGTGTTACTTTGAATAGCCCAGTGACATAAAAAAAATAAAAAACCCCAGTGGGCCGAAGCCCAACTGGGATTTGGTTCACAAAATCGTGGTGCAATCTTTACATCCCATGAAGAAAATATCTTCTCTCTTCTGATAAATTCCACATACCATGCATTTTTGTTTATATTCTTTAATATTGTTTTTCATTTCTTCTCCTCCTTTGCTGCTTGCGCTTTCATTTCGGCCATTTCTCTTTTGGCTTGCATTTCTTGGCAGAATACAGATTTGAAGGTTGTCAAAGTCCATACTGGTTCTTTACTACCTCTTGATTCACGGTCAACCCATACAACCTCAAGTTTGTGGTCTTCTTCTAATTCAAAATCTCTGGTATTCTTTCCTTGCCATATTACTTGGCCTTCTTCATCAATTACTTGTTTTGGCATTCATTCTTCCTCCTTCATTTCCTTTTTTCTCCATTCATTTGTTATTTCTTGTAGTTCTCCACCATAAATGCTGATGCATTGGACTGCATTCAGCCAAACAGTATTGTCCTTATCTATCCCTCTTCTTCGTTCTTCATGCCACTGTAAAGCGCATATGCAACTTCTCAAGACATGATGTATATGTGTAAACATTTCATTATTCATTTTTAATCACTGTTAATAATTGATATACTTAGGTATATCTGGCTAGCCCAAAGATACTACCATATGGTTGCTTTGCTTACCTAATTTATACCTATTCAAAGGAGATATTAACATGATACAAAAGGAAAAAGATGTATTTTGGGAAGGAGAAGCGATAGATGACTATAAGTTTAATCTTGAAAATTATTCGATTGAAGGGCTTTTTGAGCAACATGATGCGGTTGCTTGCTACAAGTGCCGAACTCACTATGATAGTGAAGAAGAGGCTCCAGAAGTGGCCTATCTTTCATATGAACACCATAGAAACTTCATGATTGGACACAAAAGCAGACTAATCTTCAGATGTGGAGAGTGTGGATATCAAGAAAAGCAATGGTGGCAAAAGAGAAGCGGTGGAATAGTCACTGAATACCACCATTGGGACAATACAAGGAAGGTATCTCAGTATAGTAACCCTGAATTTTTTGGCGATAATGAACAATGGCTTCTTGATAACCTTGAAAGATGCCTACAAGCAGTAAAAGAACAGGGTGAGGATTGCATGATATCCTCTTTTGGCCTTGATGAATACTGGTATGGCTATCATTTCGGTCAACATAAGGTATTCCAATTACTCAAGTTTTACCAAGAGATGGCAGGTAAATCAGAATTGGAATTCGTCAAATTTTGGTTGAATCCTGACCATGATGGCTTAGGTCATGCTGAATATCCTGATATTTTCTACTGTATTCGGGTTAGAGATGGTTCCGAATACGGTGATGAAGAGCCTTACAAAACCGTATTCTTTACTGCTAATCAAGAGTGGTATAGCCATAATCAAGGTGATGCTGGTCATATGGAATACAAAACCGACTATATTGGGGTTTTAGCGGAGGTATTCAGAGGGGGGGTCGCATAAGCGGCCTCCCCCCAATTCTTTTTTTTAGGGTATATCCGCAAAGCAAACCATATGGTTCTACTTTGTGTTAGTAACCTAAAAAAAAGGCCGAAAGGCCCCACCTTTTCAGATGGGGACACTTTCATACCAATCTTGGAATTCTGTTATTTTTGCGTCCAAATCCAACGTTTCTTGATATAGATGTTGAATTACTTTTTTTATGCTTGGTCGCATTGAATCCCAATCATGTTCAGTTACGTGGAAGTCATTCATGATGTCATGTTTGAGTCGGTCTTTGGTTTTTTCATGAGCATCAATGTGCATCTTTTTCACTTCATCGGACAATACATCCCATAGTTCATCAGGCAATCCGTATGTTTCAGGTTTTTCTATCATATATTCACAATCCTACATTAATATTAAACCCACTTAGGAATAGTAGGGTATCCCAAAGGTACTACCATATGGTTGTCTTTGAAGTCTAAAAACTACAAAAAAATAGAAAGGGGGCGAACCCCCTCCCTATTTGGTATTAGTCGCCTATTTTTATCCAATCGCCATTCCAAGCCTCATTATTCAAAAACACTTGAAAGTTCGTTTGATAGATGTTAACGCCCGTTAAGCCGTTTAATCTTTCTTTTGTTGTGTTTGTCATTGGTACGCCACCATTTGAAATATATGTCCCACTTGAGTCACTGTATGCTATCAAATTACCGAATAATCTCATATCTACATTTAGAGAATTATATCTTATCACTTCGGTATTGCTTTTTTTGAAGTTCCATCCGTTTTCAAATGCAGAGCAAGCCTCTTGAGTTATCTTTCTCATAGGTCTTTCCTCCCTACCATCCAATCAAGGACATCAAAGTTTGCCTCCATTAGAGGGACTATTTCTCTGTCAAAGACTCTCCATCCTTCTTTGTAGAAATGAACTCCTTCCCACTGTCCTCCTTCATCAGCGTATCTGTGAAGAACACTGACATTTGGGAATAATTCGGCAAGTTTCTCAATCACTGGAAAAGGTGGATTCCAAGCGGTTTCAAAATAATAATGAATGAGGATTCCATCCTCGTCGTAATCTGTGCATTTTTCTTCACTTGCGTAACAATCCCACTTGGTTCCCCAATTCTCAATATTCCACTCTCGGTTATATTCTTTAGTTGGAGGAGGTACAATCTTTGAAAGAGTCAAATAAAATTCGTTTCCTCCATTTAGATATTCATCACCTGTCAAATAGTTGCGAATTTTAGTTGCATCCAATTTGGATGGTATTCTTAACAACAAATTATTTTCTGTATGATTTGGCATCACAATTCCTCCTTATGGCCCCAAAAATCATAGAAGGCACTTCTATAACTAATCCCTATTTCTTTCAACAACTCAACATCACCCTCAAAAAATCTGTAAAAACCTTTTGTTAGTCTTTCGAATACTTTAATCTGTATTGCCGCTTCCATCAACATTTTATTTATCATCACAAATCCTCCCAATCATTTCCGAGCATAATAAACCAAAAACCAAAGTTCTTTGCCACACTTTCCATAAAAAAGAATTCAAATTTCCACATTCTATCCTTTTTCAATACTTTCATCGTTTCATTAAAGACAACTGCTTCAAACAAACTATTTCTTTTCATCTCACTGCTTATCATGTTAATATTATGTAGGTTTAGGTATAGTTTGGGTTTCAAAGCAAACCATATGGTTGTCTTTGTTAGCCAGATATATAATTAAACCTGCATTATATTACTGTCTTGGACACAAGGAATTATATGAACGTAAGCACGTTGGAACCCTTAGAGTTCAAGACACCTTTCAGACTCCATTCGGTTTGAGCCGGATATACAACTGAAAGGAGATGATGCTGAAAACAAACCGTTGTAAGAGGTGAGCAAATATTGATTGAAGCCCTAGGCAAGTAGGTCAAGTGCGTAAGACTACCCAGTGATTCGGATTTCTGGAAGTAAGCGGATTCTCCTTTCAGTTTATTTTTATTTACTTACAAGGTTCAAAGCAACCATATGGTTGTCTTTGCAATCCTAGAAACATTAAAAAAAAGAGAGACTATGGCGCAGGGATTCATAATTCTCAATTGTGTATGAATTTGCGCCTGTCTCTACTGGGAGTAAAAGGTGATTCAAGGGGGAATCAACTTTATTGTTCTTGAACCTCCGGTTCAGGGAAAGTCTGAGATGATAGACCATCAATGGCTCCATCCCAAACACCGTTATCGAGTCTTTCTCTCATGTGTCGCATCATTGCCTTAGAAGCATAGGTAGAATAATCTTCATCGGACTCAAAAAGACCTCCGCCAGATTTACCATGTCTTTGAAGGACATATTGCATGTTACCAGAGTTCCAAAGAACACTGAGTTGTTGTTGAATTTCATTTTCGAGAGCATCCAAGTTTGCTTGCTGAACTGCGTCGTATTTTGAACTTGCTCCTTGCATTCGACGTATTGGGCTATTATCCAGCACGTTACATACTGAACGAACCGCCGTCCACATCTTATCTCTTTCTTCATCATTTACGGCTTTTAATGCCGCTTCGATGTTTGTTCGAATAACTTGCTCCATTGCTCCAGCATCATTAGCGTCTAACCATGCTGAAACTTTATTACATTTTTCAATTAGTTTTTCTTTATCCATATTAATCAATCTCCTTTTAGATTTCCCCTTGAATCATTAATTACAGGCTGACTTAGTGATAAACAAGTTGTCAAAGCACAACCATATGGCTTTGTCGGATTTTTTATTTTTAGTAAATAATTTAACGTGAATAGCATTATTTGGCTTATTTAACGTCAATATAGCATTCATAACCATTAAAGCATAACTTTAGATAAACTTATTAACAAATCAACACTAGGCGATACGAGGTGAGTTGTTGGCAAATGAAGATACACTGATTGAACGTGTATCTAATATCGTAAATTTAGTAAAGCCTATTCTTGAAATATTAAAAAGAAATACAAGTGGGCGAAACATTACAATGAATGAAAAACAGAAGGAAATCTTAACAAAGGTGTCTTCTGAATTAACTAAATTGAAGAAAGATATTGAAGATATAACACATTTAGATACTAAACAAAAGAATCTAAAAGATATCTTTTCAACAGAAAATAAAGATGATAAACAAACTACATTGTTTGATTAATGATACATTATTTATTTTTTATTCTGGAAATAACATTATTTATGTAAAAAACAGGACGCTAGTGCCAAATAAATTCCGCCACATTTTTTGAGAAAATTAAGGTGAAACTATGACATGGGAAAACATAGTAAAGCGTAAAGTAACGGTAAAAGATTTCGGAAAAGTTCCAAAAGAAATTTTGGATTCAATACCCGCAAAAGCATTTGACGATTATGAAGAATGTGAGATTTGTGCAAGGGAAACCACAGGTGTTAAGGGAACTTCTAATGTAGACCCTGAAAGACTTGAATATTATAAATCAAAAAGAACATTAAATGTTCCTAATACTCCTTATTCAAGAAAATACGTTAGAATGTGTGACGAATGCTATGAGGATATTAGAGAAGAAATAGAACAAAAAGTGAAAAGTGGCGAATTGAGGCCACTAACTGAAGTTCCTCAATCAAAACAATATAAAGGTAAAAAATAAAAAAATCCGCCGCAAAATTTTTGGAGAAATTAACATGACATGGAAAGATGGAATTAAGAAAAACTTCAAAGAAAGAGAAGAATATATAGATAAGTTATTTTCAAGGGCTAAAGAACTGTATAAGTTTTTAGATTATAGTTCAAGGAAGACTAAGAAAACTTTTGAGCGTCTTGACAGGGGTAGCGAAAGAAATCTTTCTCCCGAAGAACGAGATTTGAAAAAGAAGGCTAAAAAGGAAAATGAAGAGGTAGTGCGTCTTATGTTTCAATTTACTAGATTTATAGAAGATTTCATAGAAAAAGCAGAAAATAGAGTTGATTAATATGACATGGGAAGACGTATTGAGAAAGCGTTTCTTTGGAAGAAGAAAAACGCCAGACCAAATTGTTGACCCTACTGGTAGTTTTACTGGCAAAATAGACCAAATTATACAAGAGGCAAAAAAGGTTGAAGAGTTTATGACCTCTTATTATCTTAAGATATTTGGTAAGCAAGACCCAAATAGACCAATGAAAGCAATGAGTTCTTATCAATATTTCACTTCGACTCTTAAAACTTTAATTGGAATTAAAGATAAATATAATATTGATAGAGGCAAAAGTGCATTTCCTATTGATAGGGCTTTAAGTTCTATAAATAATCAAATTCCTGACTTGATGAATCTGTTAAAAACAGAGCCAGAATTTCTTCAAGCATTAAAAGGAGCATTAGGGCAATTAGCCTCATTATCAAACGGAATGGTGAAAATATGACATGGAAAGATATATTGAAAGCAGATACACAAGATGTATTAAAAAAATTAATTGGAGAAAAAGGTAGATTAGATGATATTGTCGAAGTAATCAATAAAAAATTTGATGTTCGTAATTTTGACCCTGATGCTAGGGGTTCCCACTACAAGACTATCGATTCCGTAGAAGGAGATGTTATTCGTTTTGGATTACCTATTGATGTTTTTTGTGTTCCAATAGGAGAAAATAAAAGTGGCAAAATGCAGTTTGAAGTTAAAAAGGTATATGTTGCACAAGATGATATTAAGAAAGCAGAAGAAAAGGCTCACTGTGGAACTCATAAATTAGATGAGAAGATGCTCTACGGTGGACAGAAAAAATTAGATAAAGATAAGGATGGTAAATTAACAGGAAAAGATTTTGCTATGCTTAGAAATGAGAGAACTAAAAAATCTATGTTTGATAAAGACCCCGAAGAGATGACAGATTTTATGAATGTTAGTCCTAGAATGAAGAGGCAAAAAATGATGCGTCAAATTCTAAGAGAGATTAAGAAAGAAGGTGGGGCATTGGGAATGAAGAATCTTAAGAAGTTTGGAAAGGAGTCTGAAATCAAGAGTGTTCTTGCCGAGATGGAAAAAGAGGGTAAAATTTTCATGCATAAAGATGGAGACATTTACACCCATAAGCCGGAGTGATATTATGAGTTGGAAAAAAATAGTAAAAGCAAAAGGAAAATCGTTTGGTGGCGGTGGAGAATATGAAGAAGAAATTGCTCAAGAAATCGCTAAAGATTTGAATTTTGGTGAAGGCGAGTTTTGGCTATACATGGATGATTTTAATATTGACATTGAAGTAAGTAATGTAGGAACAGGTGATGATTCAACATATCCTACTGAAGAGTTTGCTATAAGAGTTAAACCTTCAGGAACAATAAAGGTTATGGATGAAAATGTAGGAACATACAAACCAAACAATATTGTTAAATCTTTCAAACAAAAAGATATTATAATTCGATTAGACGG
>MDTG01198222.1_pt1 | contig 19961 bp, 19 predicted proteins | sample 811421 | NCBI WGS metagenome assembly MDTG01 (sample SAMN05326645, study PRJNA326480) | marine metagenome | isolation source: seawater | place: Pacific Ocean: South East | collected 2011
ATGTGGTCTCTTGCATGGTTTAATAAAAAAAAAGGTGAAGTCATATTATCTAGAGATAGATTTGGTGAAAAACCAATGTATTTATGGAATATTTCTGGAAAAATTTTTTTTGCATCAGAAATTAAAGCCTTAAAAAAAATTGTGGGTATGCATCCAACAATTAATGAAAATCAAATTTATAGATATTTAACTAATGGTTATAAATCGATTTACAAAAAAAAAGAGACATTTTTTAAAGAAATTGTGGAATTAGATAAATCGTCATTTTTAAAAATAAAAAAAGATTTTTCAGTAGTGAAAAAAAAATATTGGTCAACAGATTACGTTCAAAATCATAATTTATCTTATAAGAACTCAGTAGAAAATGTGCGAGAAATACTAATTAATTCGGTCAAGCAAAAAATAAGATCAGATGTGCCAATAGCTTTTTGCATGAGTGGAGGAATAGATAGTAATTGTTTGATCTCAATAGCAAAAAAAATATTTAAATATGATGTTCATGGATTTACAATCAAAAATAAAGATGAGAGATATACAGAGGAAAAACTTGTAGATAAATCTAAAGATTATTTAGGTATAAAGCATACTTATGTTGATACAAATCAGGAAAATTTTTTAGAAAATTTAACCAAACAAATTAATTCACACGATTGTCCTATTTCTACAATCTCTTATTACTTACATTCACAACTTCTTGAAGCAATGTCAAAAAAAGGATTTAAACTTTCAATAAGTGGAACTGGTGCAGATGAAATATTTACTGGTTATTATGATCATCATTTATTTTATTTAAGTTCTTTAGAACAAAATAAAAATTTCTTTAAAGAGTCCTATGATAACTGGAAAAGTTATATATCCGGCAAAGTAAGAAATCCATTTTTAAAAGATTATCAAAAATTTATCTCACATAAAGATAAAAGAAACCATATATATTTGAACAATGATATTTTCGAAAAATATTTAATCAAAGATTGGTCAGAGAATTTTACCGAAAATAAATTTTCCACTGATGAACTTAGAAATAGAATGGCAAATGAAATGTTTCATGAGTCAGTGCCCGTTATTCTTCATGAAGATGACATGAATGCAATGTATTATTCGATAGAAAATCGATCTCCCTTTTTAGATAAGGACCTTTATGAATTTGGAAATAAAATTCCATCTAAATATCTTATTAAAAATGGATTCTCAAAATCAGTGTTACGTGATGCAATGCAAGGCATAGTATGCGATGAAGTCCTTAAGACTCGTCAAAAAAAAGGATTTAACGCTTCTTTAAAAGAATTAGTAGATTTTAATGATAGCAAAACTAAACAACAATTATTGGATAAAAGTAAAATTTTTGAAATAGTAAAACAAAGTGAAATAGAAAAACTAATTAAAAGCAAGGAACTTCAAAATAGTTTCAGTAAATACCTATTTAATTTCATTAATTCGAAAATATTTGTGGAAAATTTCACAAATTAAGCTTATAGGAAATATATTTCTAAAGTGTTAAATAGTTTCAAAAAATAAATGAAAAAATTAACATATTGTAATACCTGCGTTTTACCAAGCACAAAACCCCATATCAAATTTGATAAGAATGGAACTTGCACCGCTTGTTTATTCCATTTGAAAAAAAATTCAAATATTAAGAATAAAATTAATTGGGGAAAAAGAAAAATTGAGTTTGACACATTAATTAAAAAAATTAAGGCAAAAAAAGCTCCTCTCTATGATGTTTGTGTTCCAGTTAGTGGAGGCAAAGATAGCATCACACAAGTCAGCCACTTATTAAATCGCGGATTAAGAATTTTAAGTGTTAATATTGACTATGGTATTAAAACAAAAATTGGAGAAGATAACTTAAGAATTATACCTAAACTAGGCTCTAATTTAATTACTTATAGGCCTGATTTAAAACTACAAAAAAAAATTATTAAGATTTCTTTTGAAAAGTTTGGTGATCCAGATTTAATGAGCCACTGTCTATTACACGCTATGCCCATAAGAATAGCTATACAATTGAAAATTCCAATGGTTCTTTTAGGTGAAAATTCTGCCTATGAATATAGTGGATCAAGTAGTTATAATGATAAATTTATGAGTGAAAAGTATTTTAATTATTATGTTTCCAACTCAGGACATACACCTAAAAAATTTTCAAAAAGATTTAATATTCCATATAAACTTATGAAACCTTACGATTTACCATCTCAAAAAGAACTTAAAAAAACATTACCAGTTTTTACTAGCTATTTTTTTAATTGGAGTTCAGAAAATAATTTAAAAAACGCTAAAAAATATGGTTTCAAAACTTTGAAAAACCAAAGGGAAGGAACTTACAGAAACTATGTAGGTATAGATGAAAAAATCAATAGAATTCATCAATACCTTAAACTTCTTAAATTCGGTTATGGTAGAGGTTCCGACCATGCTTGTGAAGATATTAGAAATAAAAAAATTTCGCGTTCAACAGCAATTCAGTTAGTAAAAAAATACGATAGAAAAGAATTATCAAATTATTATATTAATGATTTTATAAAATTTATTGGAATGAGTAAAAAGAATTTTCAATTAATTATGAAAAAGTATACAAATACAAAAATTTGGAAAATTAAAGGTAATCAAAAAACATTTATCCATAAAATTTCATAATAGAATTTGATTTTATGATTCAAAAAATCTTTTCAAAAATAATAGTCTATTATTTAAAGCTTAAAGGCATTAATATAGACTCCAATGCTTTAATTTTTAAATTTCCTATTTTAAAGATTAAAGGAAATCCAAAAAATATAAATATTGGCAAAGCTCTTATACTAGGTGAAATAGATTTAAGAATTAGAGAGAATGGAAAAATCATAATCGAAGATGGTTGTAAAATTGAAAAAGATTGTCGTTTAGTTTCAGCTAGGGATGGAATAATAAAAATTTCTGAAAATTCTACACTTACAACAGGAGCAATTATTAATGGGGGTAGCGATGTTATTATCGGAAAGAATTGTGTGCTAGGTCCTAGAGCTATAATTAATGCAAATGATCATAAATTTGAGGGAAAAGATTTGATAAAAAATCAAGGTTTTGTTCATAAAAAAATAGTAATAGAGGATGATTGTTGGTTCGGAGCCAATGTTGTTGTTAATAAAGGAGTAATTATTAAAAAAGGTTCTGTAATTGGAGCATGTTCTTTAGTCACTAAAGATACAGAGGAGTATTCAATAAATTTTGGAGTGCCTACAAAAAAAATTAAATCAAGGTTATAAAATGAAAATAATAAAAAAAAGACCTAGAATTTTTACAACTGGTTTAAAAAAACAACAAATTATAAAAGATGTTGGCATAATAAAACTTAATGATAATGAGATGATTTCTTTAAGGACAGGAAAACATAAATATCATGAAATAACAAAAAAAAACTGGGGTTTTTATGCTACACAGTCCATTAATTATAGACTTAAAAAAAATTTTAAAACTGCTCTGGTAAAAAACTCTCAAAATAGAGTTTTTTTGATGATTATTGAAAAAAATAAACTAAAAAAATTCAACCGGTATTGTTCTGAAGAAAAACAAAAAGTAATTAAATGGTTAGATGAGATTAAAGTTAAAAGATAACCAATGAATCAATTAAAAACGAAAATTTTAAAAAAAAGCGCTAATATTGGTATTATTGGACTCGGTTATGTTGGCCTCGAATTAGCAGTTAATATAGCTCGAAAAAAATATAACGTTTTTGGTTTTGATAAAAATCAAAAAAAAATTCAACTTATAAAAAAAAATATATCACCAATAAATACTATTGAAAATAAAAGGTTAATTTCATTAAAAAAAAATAATCTTTTTTCTTTAAATAAAATTAACCTAATAAGAGATTGTGATGTAATTATAATTTGTCTTCCGACGCCGTTGAAGAACAATTTAGATCCTGATAATAGACACTTGCAAGATTGTATTAATTTAATTTTTCCTTTTTTAAGAAAAAATCAAATTTTGATACTAGAAAGCACTGTTTATCCATCTGCAACTCAGAAAATATTTGGAAATATAATTTCAAAAAAATTCAAATTGGGTAAAGATTTTTTTCTTTGTTTTTCACCGGAGCGAATAAGTCCTGGTCAACACAGCGGAAGACATGAGTATTTAAAAATAACAAAACTTATATCTGGAAAAACACAAACTTGTTTAAGTCTTATAAGTACTTTTTATGGAAAAATTTTCAATAAACTTCATAAATGTAAATCAATTGAAATAGCTGAGTTTACAAAATTATATGAAAATTCTTATAGGTCGGTAAATATTGGTTTCGCCAATCAAATGAAGGTTATAGCTGATAAATTAAAAATGAATATTTTTGAAGTGATCGAGGCATCTAGCACAAAGCCTTTTGGATTTACAAAGTTTAATCCTGGGCCTGGTGTTGGTGGTCACTGTATTCCTGTGGATCCATTGTTTATTTCTTTTATCGCAAAAAAATTAAAAACAAGTGCTAAATTTATTCTGTTAGCAAGAAAAGTAAATATTGAGATTACAAATTGGATTATAAGTAAAATTAAAATCAATATAAAGAAAAACAAAAAAATATTAATTTTAGGTGTATCATATAAAAAAAATATTGATGATACGAGAGAATCTCCTGCAATATCTATTTTAGAAAAATTAAAAAAATTATATTCTACGAGTTATTTTGACCCGTTTGTAAAAAGTATTAAAATAAAAAATAAAACTTTCAAATCTTTAAAAAAAATAGATTATAAAAAACTTAATAAATATGAGGCTGTAATACTAATTACCGAACATGATTTTTTTGATTACAATAAAATACTTACTAATTCAAAAAAAATATTTGATACAAGAGGCGTTTATCAAGGCAAATCAGACAAAAAAATTATTTTTTGTTAAAAATTTAAATGTTCAAGAACTATCTTTTATTAGATAATAATCTAAAAAATATAAAAAAATCTTCAAAAATAATTTTTTTTGATGAATATTCAAAAAATTTAATTGATAAAAAAATACTTAAAAAATATCAAACAAGCTCACTTTTAAACTTTAATGAGCTAAAAAAATTTAATTATAATAGTAATTTATTAAATAAAAAAATTAAAAAATACATTAAGGAATTTACTATCATTTTAAATAAAATTCACCATAAAGACTACAATCAAAACTATTGGGGATTAATTTTAGATAGAATATTTTACTTAACTATTAACGCGATCTTATTTGAACTTAGTATTTTAAAAAAAATTAAAAAAAACAAAGGCAAAACAACCTTCAAAAGTCCTAATTTTAAAAACTTTTTTTTAGATTCATTTGGTTTTATTCAAGGTTACGAGGAAAATTCTACTCAACCTTTCATAAGATACTGTGTGGCAAAAAAACTTGGTTTTAAAGAAGAAAATTTTACAAATGAAGAAAAAAAAACACTTTCTTTAAATACAAAAAAAAGTTTTAGAGATTTTTTTAATATCAAGAATTATTTAGTAAAAATTTTACAATTATATGTAAAAATTTTTAAGCCATTCCTTATAATAGACGGTTTTATTCCAAAAAGAAGTTGTATAAAAATTTTTCTTAAAAGTTTTGGTAGAATATTAATTCTTCCTTCAAATTTATTTTTTATAAAAAAAAATAACAATAGAGTCAAAAATCACGAAGTGAGAAAAACACTTAAGATAACTGAAAATGATATAATAGATAAAATTTTTAATGACTTGATTTATGACTTTTTTCCAGCATCTTGCTTAGAAAATTTTAAAGAGTATGATTGGTATTCAGCAAATTTTAAAACAGTTCCTATGCTAGGAACAGCTGTATCCTTAATTCATAATGATCATTTTAAATATATGGCGGCATCAATAATTAACAAAGGTGGAAAATTAATTATCTTTCAACATGGTGGATTAATCGGTAAGGAAAAGTATGATCGTGATGAAGCATTTAATAGGAAATATTCTACTAAAGTTTTTAATTGGGATGGAACAACAAATTTTATAGAAAATTATTTTGAAAGATTTGATAAAATTAAAGAATCTTCAATTAAAAAGAATAAAGAGATATTAATTTTGAGCACAAGAACAAAAATGAAATATACCTATAATCAAAGTGTATATAAAAAAAACCACCCATATCTTAACGATAATTTTAAATTTTATGAAAAATTAAGTAGAAATATTAAAAAAAAAACAGCGATTAAACTTTTCCCCAATAAGTATTCTGAGATTACAAAAAAAATATGGATTGATAAATTTGGAAAAAATTTAAAAATCATTAATAATAAAAAGAATTTAAAACTTTTTAATAATTATAAGATTACAATTATTGACGATATTTCAACACCATTATGTGAATTAATGTATGTAGGTGCACCTTTCATTATAATTAATAATGAACTTGAATGGTTGAAAAAAACAACAACAAAAAAAATAATTAAATTAAAAAAATTAAATATGTTTTTTGAAAACCCTACAAAAGCTTCAAAATTTTTGAACAAAAATTACGACAATATTGATATATGGTGGAAAAAAAATACTTCAAGTAATATTTATAAAGACCTTGAGAGAGAAATTATTCCATCAAAAAAATCAAAATCAACTCTTTTAAACTTACTAAAATAATTTAAATATTATGAAAATTGGAATTATAGATTATGGCTTAAGTAATTTGAATTCTATTTGTAACGCTGTTGAAAAACTAGATTATAAATATGAATTAATTCAAGATGATAAAAAATTTGATAATTGTGAAAAATTTATTTTACCGGGTGTAGGTTCTTTTCCCACAGCAGTGATAAATTTAAAAAAAAGGGGAATTTTTGATAAAATTAAAAGTGCTGTTGTAAACGATAAAAAACCAATTTTAGGTATATGTCTCGGGATGCAGCTTTTTTTTGAATCTAGTGAAGAAGATGGTGGCTCAAATGGTTTGGGAATTCTAAAAGGAAAAGTTAAAGAATTAAAACCGCGCAAAAATTTAAAGGTTCCGAATATTGGATGGAAAGAAATTATTATAGATAAACCTGGAATTTTATTAAAAGATATAGAGGAAAAACCCATTTTTTATTTTGTCCATAAATTTGCTTGTTTTTGTGAGGAAAAAAATATTATTAAATCAAAACTTAATTATATTAATGAATTTGAGTGCATTGTCGAAAATAAGAACATATTTGCCACTCAATTTCATCCTGAAAAAAGTCAAAAACTTGGTTTTAAAATTTTAGAAAATTTTTTAAAAGCTGATGGATAATATTATAAGAATAATACCAGTCCTATTTATAAAAGATGGATTAATAGTCAGAAGTCAAAGCTTTAATAAACATTTATTTATAGGAAATGTTATTGAACAAGCAAAAAGATTGAATGACTATAATGTGGATGAATTAATTTATATAGACATATCTAGAGAAAATAAATATGACCTAGGTAGAAATGATCTTTTCGTAAAATCAAAAGAAGATATATTGTCTATTATTAGTTCTATTAGTAAAGTATGTTTTATGCCATTATCATTTGGTGGAAAAATTAGAACTGTTAAAGATGCCACAAATAGAATTCGAGCTGGAGCAGATAAAATAATTATAAATTCATTATTGTTTAATAAAAAAAATATCGTAAGTGAAATTGTTAAAGAAATTGGCTCCCAAGCCGTTGTAGGTTCTATTGATTATAAAATCATAGGTAATGAGGCTATAGTTTTTAACAAATTTGGAAAAAATAATACTAAAATTAAATTATTAAATTTTATAAAGAATTTAGAGGATTTAAACATAGGAGAATTGTTTATTCAAAATATAGATAAAGATGGTTCGCAAAACGGTTATGATACTAATATTATACAAAAAGTAGTTGAAAACACCTCTTTACCGGTAATAGCATGTTCTGGAGCTGGTACAGCAGAGGACTTTATTGATCCAGTAAAAATTGAAAATATTTCAGGCGTTGCAGCTGGCAATTTATTTAATTATACTGAACGATCTTATCCAAATGTAAAAAAAATTCTAAAAAAAAATAAATTAAATGTCAGATAAAAAATTATCCAATGTAAAAAAACCTCAAGTATTTTATTGTAAAAATTGTGTTTATCCTAGCAGTTATCCAAGTATATTGAGCTTTGATGAAAAGGGTGTTTGTAGCGGATGTACAGTCTCTAGTGAAAGATTTGAAATAAATTTTGATGAAAGATTAAAAAAATTAAAAAAAATAATTAGCGAATTAAAAGATAAAGGTAACAGTCATTATGACTGTTTAATTCCAGTAAGCGGAGGTAAGGATAGTTTTTTTCAAGCCCATATTATAAAAGAATTAGGTTTAAAGGCTTTACTTGTTACCTATAACGGTAATAATTTTAGCAGAACTGGAGAAAAAAATGTACAAATTATGCGTGAAGCATTCGGTTTTGACCATATTTTTTATACACCAGCAGTTAGTACTTTAAAAAAACTTAATAGATTAGGAATGTTAGTTATGGGTGACATGAACTGGCATAATCATATGGGCATTCTTACATATCCAATCAAAGTAGCTGTCGAAAAGAATATACCACTAATGATATGGGGTGAGCACGGGAAGGCTGATGCTGGGGGTATGTTTTCACATGATGATTTTATTGAATTTAATTACAGAGAAAGATTAGAGCACGCTGGTAGAGGTTTCGAATGGGATAAGATGGTTGAACTTTCTGTAAAATATAATGAGAACATTACAGCACGAGAGATGTACCCTTGGAAATATCCTACTGATGAAGAGATAGATAGAATTGGCGTCAGAGGCTTGTGGTTAGATAGATTTATATATTGGGAGTCAAATGATCATCTTAAATTAATGAAAAAAAAGTATGGTTTTCTTGAAGAAAAAATACCTTTCGAGAGAACTTACAGATTAGGTTCTAACCTTGATGATATTTATGAAAATGGAATACATGATTACATGAAATTTATTAAATTTGGCTTTGGTAGAGCCTCAGACCATGCCTGCAAAGATATTAGAGCAAAAGTAATGACAAGAAATAAAGGTGTAGAGGAGCTAAGAAAGAGAGATCATATTAAGTCTAAAGATTTAAAAATTTGGCTCAAGTATGTTGGATGGAGCGAAAAAAAATTTGATGAAGTAGCTGATACTTTCAGAGACCCTAGAGTTTGGTGGATTAAAGATGGTAAATGGATGAAAGCAAATATCTGGGGAAAAGAGTCATCTTATGGCAAAGTATTATTATCAAAAAGTAAGTGGAGTCAATTTTTTGTTGAGTAGTTCAATCAAACTAAATCTAAAAGATTTCAATCCTATTCTTAATTTTAAAAAAAGGGAATTTAAATTTTTAGCACCAAATATTTTTAAATATAAAAAAAAATTTGCCATGCTTTATTGTAATAGAGGAACAAAAAGAAGTATTTTTCAAGGTAATTTAAATCTTGCTACGTCAAATAACTTAACTAGATGGAGAAAAGAATGTAAATTTTTTAAACAACCTAAAAAAATAAATTATCAAAGTTTCACAAAATCAACTATTGTTAAGAATAGCAAACATTTCTTTCTAATTGTCGAATGTTCAAATAATTTAAAGTCTGACATTATTTCTTATAGTAGCGAAAATTTAAAAATATGGAAGAAAGATAAAAAGCTTTTATCAGGAAATAAAAAAAATAAATTCCAAAGCCCTTTTATTTTTAAAAATAAAAATTATTTTTTGTTTTTTTCAAAAAATGGAAAACAAATTGAATTTATTGAATTAAATAAAAGATTTAAAATAAAAAAAAGAATTACGTGTTTTAAAAAAGAATTATCTTTTGAAAAATTCTCAATTTATGCACCTTTTGTTTTTAAGTATAAAAAATATTTTATTATGCTTTATTCAGCCTGGAGCTCTAGACTAAAAGGAAATATCGGTTTTTCATATTCAACTAATTTAATAAATTGGACTAAAAGTGAAAAGTGTTTATTTAAAATCCCAAGTCCATACAAAATAATATCAGAACCATTTCTTTGTCAAAAAGGAAAAGAAACATACTTATTCTTTGAGTTTAAAAAAAAAAATATTTGGACTATAGGGTTTAAAAAATTAGACTTAAATTTTTTTGGATCTCTAATCAGCTTAAATCATAAAAATAGCAAATGAAATTATTACTTTTAACCGCTGGAGGAAGGTCTGGCTCAGATTTTTTTCAAAGTTTGACAGATGGTCATCCTCAAATTTTACAATTTCCGGGGGTATTGGTAGCAGATAATTTAGAAAAAATTATTAATAGTAAAAGCTCTAAAACTATAGCAATTAATTTTATTAAAAACTATTCCTCATTTTTTGACTCGAGAAAAGGAAAGTTTGAGAGATGGCACAAATTAGGGAAAAATAAAAATAGTTTTTTTAAAGTAAATGAAAATAAATTCATCAGTCATTTTCAAAAAATAAACAAGAATGAAAAAAATAGATTAAAAATATTAAAAAATCTACACTTTGCTTATGAATTAGCAAAAGGCAAATCTATAAAAGGAAAAAAAATTTTGTTTCTTCATACTCACCTTTTATCTTGGAGCAAACAATTTATAAATTTTTTTTCATTAAGGCAATTTGAAATTATACATACAATTAGACATCCACTTTCATCTATAAGTATTCCCTTAAAAGATTGGTTTAAGTATAAGAATGGATCTGGCTTTTTTTATAAAGACTTATATTTTGTATTAGATAGAGTTTGCAATATTATTAATGATTTAAACAAGTTAAGCAAAGTTCATGTTGTTCAATTAGAAATACTTCATACTAAAAATATTAAAATGATGAAAAGTTTTTGCAGGAAGTTTAAAATTAAATTTACAAATAGTCTTACTAAATCTAGTAAAAATGGTCTTCAGTGGTGGGGTGATAGTGTAGGGAAAGTATGGTTACCTGGAGTAAACAAGAACTTCAAGACAGTTATCGATATCAATTATTTATCTGAAAGAGATTTTATTTTTTTACAAAACCTAACATCTCACATTATCAAAAAATATAAATATGAATTTTTTTTTCCAGAGCAAAGCAAATATTTTCTTTTTTTACCGATGAAATGTGAAAGAAAAATTTTTAAGAATACTTTTAAATATTTATTTTATCTGGGCTTTAGATGGAAACATTTAGTTACATTACCTTTATATTATATTTTAAGAATAATAATGTTAAATAAAATTGTTATAAATACAAGAGAGAAAGATCTGCCTAATTCCTTGATTTAATATGAAAAAAAAATCTAATAAAAAAAAAATATTAATAATTGGTGGAACCGGTTTTTTAGGTTTCAATCTTGCAAAAAAATGTTTGGAAAAAAAATGGTCTGTTACCAGTGTTTCTTTAAAATCAAAAATAAATAAGAAAAGACTCTTAAAAAAAGTAAATTATATTAAATTGGATATATCAAAGTATAATCAATTAAAAAAAAAGTTAAGTAACTATAATTATGTTGTTAATTTTGGAGGTTATGTAGATCATAAAAAAAAGAATAAAAATTTAGCATATCATTTTAAAGGTTGTAAAAATTTGGTAAAGTTTTTTGAAAAAAAAAAAATTGATTTTTTTATTCAAATTGGCACTGGTTTAGAATATGGAAAAAAAAATTCTCCAATTAAAGAATCTTCGAAATGTAATCCAATTTCTATTTATGCTAAGTCAAAATACCTAGCTTCTAAATATATAATTCAAAAAGCTAAAAGAAATAATTTTCCCGCTTTGGTTCTAAGGCCTTTCCAAGTTTATGGGCCAATGCAGGATAATAATAGATTAATACCGATAATAATTAACTCTTGTTTAAAAAAAGAAAAATTTAATTGTTCTGACGGTAAACAGTTTAGAGATTTTATTTTTATTGATGATTTTATAGAGGCTATATTAAAGATAATTTCAAAGAGCAACAAAGGTCAGGCAGCAAAGGTTTTTAACATAGGATATGGAAAACCATACAAGGTGAAGAATATTATTAAAATGATAGTTAAACTTTGTAAAGGTGGGCAACCTAATTATGGAAAAATTTTATTAAGGAGAGATGAAAATAAAGTAATTTACCCTGACATTTTAAAAATTAAAAAATTTATTAATTGGCATCCTAAAACAAACCTTGAAACTGGTTTAAAAAAAACTATTAAGTTATATAAGAGCGATTTTAAATGAAAAAAAATATTATTGGAATTAAAATAATAAAAAAAAAAGTAATTTCTGATCACAGAGGTAAGATTATGCATATGATGAGATCAGATGATAGTTATTTCAAACGTTTTGGAGAAATTTATTTTTCACAAGTTTTTCCAAAAAAAATTAAAGCATGGCACTTACATAAAAAAATGACTTTGAATTATGTTGCTGTGTTCGGTAAAATTAAATTAGTTCTTTATGATGATAGAAGAAAAAGTAAAACAAAAGGAAAAATCCAAGAAATATTTCTTTCTGAAAAAGAACATAAATTAGTAATCATTCCACCTTTTATTTGGAACGGGTTTTGTTCTGCAGGTAAGGGTAAAGCTATAATTGCAAATTGCTCAGATATTCCTCACGATAAAAATGAAATTATAAGATTGCCTCATAACGATAAAAGCTTTCCTTATAATTGGAAAATAAATAAATAAATATGAAATGTGTAATTTTAGCTGGAGGAAGAGGCACTAGATTATCTGAGTTAACAAATAAAATACCCAAACCTATGGTCAAAATTAATGGTAAACCGATCATAGTTCATATTATAAATCATTTTAAAAAATTTGGGATTAAAGACTTTATAATTGCCGCAGGTTACAAAAAAGAAGTTATAAAAAGATATTTTAGAAATAGCTCCTCAAAATCTTATAATGTGAAAGTCATTGACACCGGTTTACACACAATGACTGGTGGAAGAATTAAGAGATTAAAAAAATATTTGCTTAAAGAGTCATTTTTTATGACTTACGGTGATGGACTAAGCACAGTAAATATAAATAAATTATATGAGTTTCATAAAAGACATAAAAAGATTGCCTCTTTAACTGCGGTAAGACCTCCAGCGCGATTTGGCGCTTTAAAAATATCATCTAAAAAAGTTGTAACTTATTTTAAAGAAAAATCAGCTTTAGACGAGGGATGGGTAAATGGAGGATTTTTTGTTTTAAACCCAAAAATATTTAAATATATAAAAAACGATCAGACTTTTTTTGAGAGAGAACCCTTACAAAAAGTCAGTAAATTAAAATCTCTATTTGCATATAAGCATAAGGGATTTTGGCAATGTATGGACACACTTAGAGATAAAGAAATTCTAGAAAAAAAATTAAAAGAATTTAAAAAAAAATGAATTGCAGAAACTGTAATAAGGCTGAATTAAAAAAAATAATTCCAATTGGGAAACAGCCTCTCAGTGGTATTTTTCCAAGAAAAAAAAAACTTAAATTAAAAAAATATTCGTTAGATTTATTTATCTGCAAAAAATGCAAACTTGTACAATTAGGTAAAAGCGCTTCAGCTAAAGATATGTTTGGAGAAAAATACGGATATCAATCATCTATAAGTAAATTAATGAGAAATCACTTGTATCGAATTTACACAACACTCAAAAAAAAAAAGTATATAGACAACAATTCAACAGTCTTAGATATCGGAAGTAATGATGGTACTTTTTTAAATTTTTTTAAAAAAACAAAAAAATTGTTTGGAATTGACCCAACTGCCAACAAATTCAAAAAGTTCTATAAACCACATATTAAAAGAATTAATAGTTTTTTTTCATTTAATAAAATTTATTCAATCTTTGGAAAAAATGCCTACCAGAAATTTGATCTAGTATCATCATTTGCCATGTTTTATGATGTGAATTCACCGAACTTATTTTGTAAAGATATCTATAAGATACTAAAACCTAATGGAATTTGGATTTTAGAATTATCTTATTTTCCCCTATTATTGAAAAATTTAACTTATGATCAAATATGTCATGAACATGTTTCTTATTATACGTTGAGCGTTTTTAAAAACCTAGTTGAAAAAAATAATTTCAAAATAATTAATGTATCTTTGAATGAGATTAATGGAGGGAGTATTCAAATTATTTGTACAAAATCAAACTCGAATAAAAAAGTACAAAATAAATCTTTAATCTCCTCAATTTTGAAAGACGAAAAAAAAATTAAAATAAAATCGTATAAAAAATTTAATAAAAGAATTTTTGCTTTAAAAATAAAACTTATAAATTTTCTAAATAGAAACCAAATGAAGAATATCTTTGGATATGGCGCTTCAACAAAGGGGAATATTGTTTTGAATTATTGTGGCTTAAATCAGAAAAATTTACAATATATCTGTGATGCCAACAAACTAAAAGATGGCTCATACGCTCCAGGGTCAAATATCAAAATTATTTCAAAAGATTTGATGAGAAAAATTCAACCAGATTTTTTATTTATTTTAATTTGGTCTTTTAGAAAAGAAGTAATTAAAGAAGAAATTAAATATTTAAAAAAGGGAGGCAAACTAGTTTTTATGCTTCCAAGATTTCATATTGTCGATAAATATAACTATAAAAAATATTGGAAAAAAGATTTCAAAAATCAATCTTATAAATATTAAAGAAATTATCAATGACCCTGGGGATCTGCATACCTACATATAACAGATTTTATGAATTAAAAGATTGTTTAAATTCTATTTACATTGCCTATTCAAAACACAATAAAATTGAACTTGAAATATGTATTTCAGATAATAGTGAGAAAAATGTTAATTTAAAAACAATTAAGTATTTTAGAAAAAAATTTAAAAACAAGGTAAAAATCAAATATCAAAAATTTAATAAAAATAAAGGAGTTTCAATTAATTATTTAAAGTGTATATCTATGTCTAGTTCCGAGTTTGTATGGACTATAGGAGACGATGATTTGGTAGTTCCATACGCTTTTAAAACAATAAATAAACTACTTAAAAAAAAATATATAGACTATTTTTTTTTGAATTCTTTTCATTTGAAAGATAACAGATTAAAGAAAAATATTAAATCAAAGAGTCTAATTAAAGGATTAGAACCATTTTCAAAAATAAAGAGGAATATTGAAACAAATTTTTTCGATTTAATAGATCCAAAGATCAGTTACGATTTTTTAATGGCAATTTTTTTTTCTATGTTTAGAAAAAAAAAAATGGGACGCAAACGTTAAAAAATTAAATTATAATAAAATTCGTGATAAACGATGGTTAGCAAATTTTGAAAATTCATGTTTTAATATTATTGTATTTACACAAGCTTTCAAAAATTCAAAAGTTTTTTTTCAAGCAAAACCATTGAGTATAAATACTTCCTCAAGCAGGGATTGGAAAAGTATTTATTATTTTTTAGAAATTGTAAGATTTCCTGAAATGCTAGATTATTATAGAAAAAATGGTCTTAATTTTTTTCGTTATATATACTGTAAAAATTATGCTTTAAGAAATTTTGCTAACTATTTTTTTAAAATATTCATTAATAGAAATTCTAGTTCCGGATGGGAATATGTTAGCGTATTTAGAAACATTATTATAAATTTACTGTATCCTAATGCTTTTTTATCAATATTTTATTTTTTAATGAGAAAAATAACTAAAATGGTAAAAATTAATTAATGAAAATTTTAATTATATGCGCTGGAGATAGATCTAATTATTCTATCGCTTTGAGTGCTTTAAAATACTTAGATAAAACAAATGATAACTTAACTGTATGTGTTTTAGATAAAAATAAAGATTTAATCAGATTTCTAAAAAAAAGAAAAATAAAGATTATTGATCAAAACATAGATAATTTTTTTAAATCAATTAAAAAGGACGAATTTAAATGGTTGTTAAACATTTGGGGATATAAAATTCTTAAAAAAGAGTTTTTAAATAAATTTGAAAATAATTTAAACTTGCATCCTTCTTATTTGCCTTTTAATAGGGGTAGAGATCCATATTATTTTTCAATATTAAACGGCACTCCTTTTGGTGTATGCATTCATAGAATGGATCATACGATCGATGGAGGCAAATATTTTTTAAGAGAAAAGTTTAGCCTTAAATTTCCTGTAAAAGCTAAGGATGTTTTTAATATTAGTTTTAAAAATATTAGGGAATTATTTATCAAAAATTGGGTTAAAATAAGAAATAATAAAATAAAATTAAAAAAATTCGATAAAAAAAATACGAAAATTAATAAAAGGAAAGAACTTATTAAAAATAACTTTTTAGATTTAGACAATATTAAAAATAAAAAAGAAAGAACTTTTATTTTAAATTGTCTTGCGCAAGATTTTGATTTTTTAAAAATTCAGCTTAAAATTTTCAATAAGATTTATGATTGTGAAATGAATCTTAATAGAGCAAAAAAAAAAAATTGGAAAAAATAAAATGAGAGTAAAAACAGCAATTATATTATGTGGGGGAAAAGGCACAAGATTGGGATCCATTTCAAAAAGAATTCCAAAAACATTGGTAAAAATTCAAAAAAAAGAAATACTTTGGTATATACTTAATTTTTTGAAAAAAAATGGATTCAATCATTTCATACTTCCTCTTGGTTACAAAAGTAAAAAAATTAGAGCATACGTAAAAAAAAATAATTTTTTTAATACCCAAATAGATTTGATGGATACTGGTATTAATACAAATATAGGTGAAAGAATTTATAAGGTGTTAAAAAAAGCAAAATCTGAGAATATTTTGATTTTAAACGGTGATGCAATTTTTAATTTTAATATTGAAAGTATATTTGATAATCATGAAAAAAATAATACTGATGCAACTTTTTTAAGCGCAGAAAGCAAGTATCAGTTTGGGACCGTATGTATAAAAAAAGGTAAACTAATCGATTTTCAAAGAAATATCACTTTTGAGTCAGTTAACGTTAGAAATAGCAAATCAATGAAAGCTTTCAATTATGCTGGTCTGATAATTTTAAAGAGGGTGAGGCTTTTAAAACACTCAAAAATTTACAAAAATAGTGATAGTTTTGAAAAAGTTTTTTATCCAGTTTTAATTAAAAAATATAAAACAAAAATAGAGAGAATAAATGGCTTGTTTCACTCAGTTGATAATATGAAAGACATACAATTAGCTAATATAAAATCAAATGACAAAACATATAAAAAAATAAAAAAAACAAAAATTAATTTATTAAAAATATGAGATCATCTAAGCATATCAGATTATTTAAACCTTCATTTAATCATGAAGAAATTAATGCAATAAAAGGAGTATTTAAAAAACCTTGGCTAGGTTATGGTTCAAAGGTAAAAGAATTTGAAAAAAAATTTAGTAAGTTTATTGGATCAAATTATACTGTTGGTTTAAACTCTTGTACCGCGGCACTACACATTGCTTTAGCAATACATAAATTTAAAAAAAAGAAAAAGGTGCTTGTCCCTTGCATGACTTTTAGCGCAACAGCTGCAGCCGTATTATATAATAATTTAGAGCCAGTCTTTGTTGATATAAACAAAGATGATTTAAATATAAGTTTTGAGGACTTAAAACGTAAATATACAAAAGACTGTGTGGCAGTGATGGCAGTACATTTTGCTGGTCATCCTTGTAAAATGGATAAAATTGTTCCTTGGGCTAAAAAGAATAAATTAATAGTAATTGAGGATTGTGCACACACATGTGGTGGTACTTACAAAAATAAAAAACTTGGCATGTGGGGAGACTTCGGTTGTTATAGTTTCGAAGATAAGAAAATTATTTCTACAGGAGATGGTGGCTGTATAACCACAAACAATAAAAAATATTATGAATTATTAAAGTCGTTTTCTTTTCATGGATGGAGCAAGGATCCTTGGGAGCGTCATTTAAAAAGAAATAATGACAAACATTGGTTTTATGAAATAGTAAATCTAGGATTTAAGTATAATATGAGCAACTTAATCGCAGCCGTTGCAACAACTCAACTAAAAAAATTAGCAAACTTAAATTCACATAGAATTAAGATAATTCAAAAATATTTAAATGGAACAAAAAATCTTAAAAATTTTTCACTCCCTCTTAAATTTAATCTTGAAAAATCTTGTTACTGGCTTTTTATTTTAAAGACAAAAAAAAGAGACAAATTCATAAAATTTTTAAAAGCTAATGGGATTTCAGCAACAGTGCATTTAATGCCATTACCATACCATCCTATTTACAAAAAATTTAAAGGGTTATTTCCGAATGCAAAAGAAACCTGGAAAGAACTTGTAAGCCTACCTCTTTTTACTGAATTAAAACAAAGCGAGATAAATTTTATTTTGAGTAAAGTGAAGTATTTTGATAAAAATTATCATAAATTTTAGAGCTTTATTTAATTATTTTTTAATCTAAAAATGGTGGGTGTGATAAGAATTGAACTTATGACCTCTACGATGTCAACGTAGCGTTCTACCACTGAACTACACACCCAAATACTGAATCTTATATTTCCAAAAAATAAATTTTTATACTAAAATGTGAATGATGACAATTTTAAAAAATTCTTCATTAAAAATTTTACAAGCATTTGTTTTGTTCTTTCCAATTTCTTTTGTATTTGGAAATTTTTCGATAAATTTAGTAACAATCTTAATATCTTTAATAGGAATAGCTTATTACAATAAAAAACTTTTTGTTTGTTCAGATAAAGTTCCATTATATTTGGTTTCAGCATTTTTTTTTATTGTAATTTTCTCGTCATATTATCAAAACATATTTTATGAAGATAACAAGGACTCTATTAAATCTCTGTTTTTTTTAAGATACTTATTACTATTATTTGTTTTAAAAACCATGATATTTCAAAAAGATTTAAATATAAAATATTTTTTAATAATATGTTTTTTGGTTTCAAGCATTATTTCATTAGATATACTAATTCAATTTTATTTTGGTAAAAATATTTTTGGATATGAACCTATTGAGCTTAGCCGTAATGTAAAATATTATACTAGTATATTTGGGAAAGAACTTATAGCCGGTGGTTTTATACAAATGTTTGCTATTCCTGGAATTTTTGCAATTTTTTTTATATCTAAAAAAGTAGACAGTAAGCTAACGCTTTATATTATATTCTTCCTATTTGTTTTTTTATTTTTGACATCTTTAATTTTAGCAGGAAATAGGATGCCAGTAATTATGTTCGTATTTTTTCTTATTTTTTTAAGTTTAATTATAAAAATTAAAAATAAAAAAAATATCTTTTTAAGCACTTCTTTAGCTATAATTTTGATATTTTCATTAATAATTTATAATTCAGACACACTAAAAAAGAGATCTATGAATTTTTTAGCAGGAGTCCCAAGCCCAAGTATAATCATTAAAGAACTAAAAAAAGAATATCCAAATTTAAAAAAATATGAAAATACAGGAAAACAGTTTCACTCTCTAATCGAATTTAAAACAACACCTCAATATGAAAATTACCCTTTTTTTACAGGTCATCTACCTATTTTTATAACTTCGATAGATCTTTTTTTTGAAGATCCAATCAAAGGAGGGGGAATAAAATCGTATAGAAATAATTGTTATAAAAAGGTTCACTTGCCTAATAGAGTTTGTGAAAGTCATCCCCACAACTTTACACTTGATATTTTAAACGATACTGGTTTTTTAGGTTTCTTATTAATATATACAACGGTTATTTATTTACTTTATAACAATTATAAAGATTACCAGCTTGGAGATTTTAGAAAAACAGAAATATCTAATTGGATATATTTAGGAATAATTTTAAGTCTTGTAACTCAATTTTTTCCATTCAAAAGCTCTGGTAGTTTTTTTTCTACTTTTAATGCCGCGTATACATTTTTTTTACTAGGAATATCATTTGGATTAAATGAATTAAAACAGCATAAATACACTTAAAAGATGATTTTTCGTTCATAAGTGCTATTTTTTTGTATTTACAATTAATTTAGAAAATAATATAAAAACTCGCCTGGTAATTTTTGCGAAGGGGTTATACCCGATTCCATTCCGAACTCGGAAGTCAAGTCCTTCAGCGCCGATGGTACTTTGTCTTAAGGCACGGGAGAGTAGGACGTTGC
>MDTG01093822.1_pt1 | contig 19959 bp, 15 predicted proteins | sample 811421 | NCBI WGS metagenome assembly MDTG01 (sample SAMN05326645, study PRJNA326480) | marine metagenome | isolation source: seawater | place: Pacific Ocean: South East | collected 2011
AAAAATGTATTTTATGATCTACTTATTGTCGGTCATCATAGGACAATTCTTTATCAATCTTCAGCTAACTACTGCAATGTGTGGTAGTCCAAATTGGGCCACAGCTGCTATGTGCACCTTCTTTCCATGGGGTTTTATCTTTGGTATCTTGCTACTGTTGCTTAGTATGTTTCCTGGTTGGCTAGCACCATTTTCCAACACGTTCGGTTATGGCGTTGCATTGGCAGCTGGATTGAATGATACGATGGTTGATATTTTGAAGCCACAGTCTAAAAATGAGAGAGACAGCTCTGGAGAGAAACTAAATCCACAGGCAGAGGAAGCACTAGAACACATCTATGCTGATAGAAGCCTGCTAGTGAATGAAATTACTAGCGATAACTTCGACAATTTCTGGAACAATATGGCTGGTCTGTTCAGAAGTGGTGTGGAATCAAATAACGCTCTTAAGTCAGATCTTTACTCCTTTGTAGTATTGAAGGAGATAGTATCTGAGTATGTATGGTACATTCTAGCAGGTATGCTAATTACATCAGTTTCATTCAACTACATTGCCGGTTCAGCATGCGGTGTAAGCGCAGGTGAAATGCAAGCTAGACATGCCGACTATGAGAAAGAACTTAAGGCGGCACAGGATGATGCTAAGGCTAAGGCTGATAACCAGCGCGTGTATTCAACTACTGAATAAGCATAATAGTAACGTAACATCTAATTATAATTCATGTTATGTTACAGATTAAAAATCCATTCTAGGTATGGAAATATAATACAGAACAGCGAAATAGGATATGATGGCTAAAAGTATAGCTACTAACCATGCCGGTAATACACTTCGGGTACTATAACCAATTCCGAACTCTCTTAGTGATCCATCTTTATTGTATATTAGAGGGCTTTTGGTTATAACCACTAGACCATAAGTCGCAATAAATAGAATTATCGCGAATGATGTTAGGTGGCTTCTTATGAAATTGCGAGACAGCATTACTATTTATTGATATAATAATCATGGGACACCTTCGTTATTTAGATTTACTTCTGCACTAATTCGTTGAAGAATGGATACTTTATCCTTATCTGATATGTCTGCTGAACTAGTGCCCGCTAACTGGATGTACATATCCCTAAGTGGTTCACTCTTCATCCATTCTGGATGCTGCTTTTCAAACTCCTCAACCCAGTTGCGTTGTATTCCAAATGAGGCAGCTTTCAACAGCTTCTCGCCAGAATCTTCATTCCAACCTTCAGCTTCATCCTTGATATACCATTCACTCTTATCTTTACAATGTACTGGGCGTTCTGTTAATGCTAATGGTTGAAGGTTCTTTATTACTATATTGGTTAGGGCATCACGATGACTTTTATTATGCAGATCTTCTATGGTAAGCGTTAACTTCTTGGCGAATGTCTGTAGTGACATTGCATTAGCACATTCTTCGTTAAGAAACATATTGATATTAATGTAGTTATTATTATTGTTGTTGCCTATTACAACATTTGATTTCTCAGCTAATGCTTTACTTTGTTCTAATATCTCTTTCTGAAGTCTTGTATTTTCACTAATAGCGTCTAAAAATAATTTATTGACATCATCACTAAGAGCTAATGGTTGTGGGTTCTCTTCAACAACTGTAGGTGGTTCATCGCAATTTTTCTTATGTCTCCATAAGGTTGTTCTACTACCAAATCTGGTATTGCATACTGGACATTGCCAGTCATTTGTCACATTACTTTTCTCAGTAAGTTTTTGATGCTTCTTCGTTTCTAGGTGTCTTTTCCAATCCTTAGAACTGTTAGTAGAGAAGTTGCATCCTTGACATGCGTATCTCTTAGACATTGGTGGCTTGTTATAAAAATAACATATTTTTCTTAAATGATTTTTCTAGGTTAGAATAATTTGTTTCAAAAAACCCCTTTTTGTTTCAAATTGAAAGATGTAGTAGTTTTAAAATGATAATTTTTTATTTTTAACCTAGGTGTTTCGGTAAGAACATTAATATTTTTGTATCATGAACAATTATTTCTCCCCCTTTTTGTTTCACCGATGTTTCAAATGTTTCATTTCTCCCCTCGCTGTAAATGAAGAAAATAGTGCCTTTTTTGACGCGATTTTCTCCCTACATAACCTTCCTTCATAGATTTTCAAAAACAGAAATATTCTTGCCTAGGGCGTCTAAGTAAACGTTAAAAAAAACACGTTTTCAAAACCCAAAAATATTTTCAGTAAAATCCAGGGTCTATATACCAGATTCTCCGAATTGACTTTCAAAAACAGTAAAAAACTAAAAATATTTGGCCTACCTCCACTTACCACTATTTTTAGTTTTTTATATATTATATACTTACCTGTAGTCTAGAGAGCATTATCTAGTTCTCAGTATCGCCGCAAGGCACAGCACAATGCCTAATAGTCACTAGACTACTAGACTTCCACATCTTGCCTACAGCCCACTCACTCATTATATATGCATCTCCATGATTCAATTTAAGGTTGACTTCTGGACTAATTATGGCTCGCCTATGATACCATCTATAGCGCAAATCCATACTATGGCCACATTTGATAGCAAATACCTTTTTTCGCTCACTATCACCATGCCAGCCAATACCCACATTGGTTCGCTTTTCGAACTTTTTGTACTTATTACCCTCACACACTAGGTTCTCTGCCTTAGGACCACCTAGCTCTTTTAGCAGGTCAACAGCACGCTTCAATGTAGGAACTTGTTCCCAAGCTACAATTCTACCCTTCTTATTCTCATAATCCGGGTCCTGCCCCTCTTCAGCATACATCAAATTATGTCTTCTCCTCTTATTCAACACCTTTTTCCGCCTTGTGTCATAATACTTATTATCCCAATCCAGCGCCTGCTGCTCTTCATATAGCGCATTTGCTTCCTCTGGAGTAAGGAGTTTTCGTATAATAATGACGAATGTAGGAGGCACCTTATCCTTAAACTCGTCCGGCAAGACCGATTTAAGGTCAACAATTTCACATACTCGATTTGTCTTCCATACTCTCTCCATAATATCGCCTGCATCAGTAGCCTTCACACCCTCTTTTGCTTCTTCCCCTATAATCTGCATACCAGCATGATTTTCGCCTTGATCTCCGCATGTAAATGTGTATGATGTGTCCATAGTAGTTAGTTATACTAGTTGCTATTTGTTTGTTATAATATCAAATAAATAGCTGTATTGTTTCAATTTTTTGGGCAAACTATGAATATGCAATGGTATAGTTTAAAAGCTTACACTTCATCATCGAAATCCTCATCTCTAATATTGTTGTCTTCTCCATTGTATTCAATTCCGAATGCATCAGCTTCAATTAATGCTGCTTCATCGCCCTCCATAATAGCTTCTAGAGCAAACATATCCATTAGACCCTCCGTTACACCATCAACCTTTTTCAGGCGCTTTTCCAATATAGTGCGTTTCTCAATATCTTCTCGTTCTTGGTCATATGTATCTCCTTGGTATACTCTGTATCCTTTTTGCATACCTACAGACCATTGCCCAATTCTGTGGTTTTTAAACATATTTTCAATCTCTCTTTCTTCATCACTGAGATTAGTAAGAAACTCTACTATCATATCCTTTTCTTTTTCCTTACTTCTGGTTACCTTATCCATAAGATCCTCATAGTTGAGATCAATAGCCTTCTTGTTGCCGCATACCATGGTCATAAATCCGCACATGACCTTGGATACCTTTTCAGACATCTCCTTTTTAGCTCCACTCATAATCTCGAGCATAGGGAATTGATCACCAACCATTGCAACATCAACTTCTTGTGGCTGAAGTAGAGGATTACATGGTCGCTCTAGTTGTTGCTGGTATAAGTCCTCCTGATCAGTAATCTCAATCATTTGCACCATTAGATCTAAGACATAAAACTTGAACAGTAATCGCGTCATTCGTTCATCAAATATAGAGCTGACTTCGCCATCTTCTAGAGCAACAGGAGCCAGATACATGGTATCCCATGCTGTTAGCCAAATATCCCTATTTTCACGCTGGAATAATGTCAGAAAGTTTGCCAGACAATCATCACCATAAAACTGGGCGAGTGGCTTATAATGCTCGGCTGCTTGAGTCTTTATATCTCTCTGATGAATCTCTGATAAGTTCCAACAAGCAGGAACCTTTACATTGTCATACTTGACTTGGTTGATAACTATGTTTGGGAAGACACGAGCAAGCAACCATATGCTATTTTTCATAAACTCGCACATTTGAAACATGTCATGATCTCCGCCATCAGGTCTGAACTCTGTCAATGTTTGCAGACACTCTAAGAAAGGTCCATGCAGCTTTGCATTTGTGTTTCTTCTGACAAAATCTGATACAGAAGCAGTCATTTGATCGTTGATTGTAGAGAGATAATTCTTCATAGTTCTTACTTGTTCAGAATCGGCACCAGATGGGAGGTCTCCAGACCCAAATCGGTCCATTACAGCTAACATATTGGTAATAAACTGGGTAGGGAATGAGATCTGATCCATGTCTTGCAGTGACATAAGCCTATCTCTGATCTTTTGTATATTGCTTATAGTGATCGTCCTCAATGAAAGATTTATGAGGTTTTTGCGGTTTACTATGCTCATTAGTTGTGCCAGACTGTCTTCATCGAAGTTCTTGCCGTCTCTTCTGAGACGTCTTATTTTTTCTTCGATGGACGCCGATACATCAAACTGGTCAGGCTTGTCCATGCATACAGCCCTTAGTTCTTCGCTAATAGGAATATCAGAGTTGTACTTGCAGTATATAATAAAGGCTTTATAGATGGTTTCTTCAGAAAACTCTGGAGAGATTTCTGGATAGATCAGGCGCGTATCCTTAGGATCGAATAGGATTGGTGCTCGCGCCATTCTACCAACGTCATCTAGTACAGCACGTAAATCTCTAACAATATTGTTCTCTATATTGATTTGCTCTGCACGGCTAGCAAAATATTGATATGTGTTATCATCTCCGTCATTACAACACGCATTCTCAAGATAAGGAACCTTTGCATTATTGGATAAGACCGCGCTGTTATCAGCCACATTTTTGGAAATAACCTTTTGAACCGATTCTTCTATTGACAAAGCCAAGTATATAAGTTTCGAGCGTAGTGCGTCGATTTTATTGCGCTGTGCCTTGCTTCCACGTTTCAGCTCTTGCAAAAATTGCTCTTGGAACTCCTTTGTGGGAGGTGACACGTTAACAGATACAGGTTTTAGCGGCGGCAAAAAGTTTATCCAGTTAGTGATATCATGTTCTTGCGGAATAACTTCATCCTCATTTAAAGACTCGTACTCTTGTTTGGCTACAATTCTCTCTTGAATCAGTGACATAGGCATTATAAACTTACTAAGCAGCCCTTCCATTTTGGATACAATCTTCTTTTGACTAAGCTTCTGTATAGAGTTCCATGGTTCAATGGAACTTTTGATGTTATTTGCAATGCATGTAATGTATTCAATGCCACTCTTATCGCCATCACCAAAACATGGATAACCAGAGAATGACTTAATACATCCAGGATATGTTTTTCTGGTTCGTAGCGATGGGGCAGCTGTCTGTATTCCAATGAGCAGGAAACTCATTGTTAGTAAGATCAACGTTTGATCATATACAATATCATATGGATCAAGTTTTTTGCGTTTCTTTTCGGGTGCTGCAGCTAGTGCCTTTTCATAATCAGCTCTAGCAGGCATACTTTTTGCCAATAGCTTGGCGGTTTCGCTAATTACAAAGTCTTCTAGCGAAGATGTATCTAGTCCCATGTACCGAGATAGTGCTCTCATAACTCGGGCAATCTTTTCTGCCTCAGGATCAGAAAATTGCTCTACCTCCTCTTGGGGTGCTTGCGCGAGTGCAGTACCTAGTTCAGCCTCCATCATTTCTCTTGTTTTCACAGCAAATCCAGAAGCATCAAACCCTTCATCTGCACTGAAATCGATCTTGGTAATCACGCGTCCAGTGTGCTTGTCGATAATAGCTTCACCATCTTCACCAAGGACACCTTGTTCTGCCGCGATCCTTTGTAACACCATAAAGTAGTTTTCTCCTTGAATGAATGCTTGAGCTAGACGATAGACGAAAGTAGGTAGCAATTGAGCACCAGTTTGAATGCAATACAGCCACCATTGTGATTCTTCGCTAAGCGATAAAGCTGGGCGTGTAAACTGCGATACGAACCTAGTTATGTCGGTTTGTCTTTTTACAAAATCACTCTGAGAGAGAATTAACTCCAATATGTCCGATGCAGGCGATTTAACTTCTAGTACTTCAACCGCCTCACCGCCAAGTTTGAACTTCGCCAGATCATCCTTCATTGCTTGCATTTCAGCAAGTTTTCTTAGAGCAGGGAGACGAGCTTTAGCATTCTCTGTAGCAGCAGCAAGTCTTGCTTCGATCTCTCGAGTGCCTGCTTCTAAGTTATCTGCAAACTCTTTCGTCATTTGTTGCATGGCGAGTTTCTGAACGCCAAGCGCTGCTTTGTCAAGCGAGTCGCAATTATCACCAACAGATATGCACTTCTGTGCGGTATTGCAGAAGATAGCAGCTGTATCAACTGACTCACCAGGATCAATGCTATTATCTCGCTCCCACGTATTGTCACGTCGCTTATAGTATATGGTCTGATCGACATCGCTTTGACCACTCAATACAAGAACTGCATAGTCTCCATCTACAACTTTGCGTTTCCCATCAATCATAGCTTCTGCATCTCTATCTGCTGCATTCTTGCTTAGCCCATTTGCTTTTTGGAGTTTATCACTTAGCCAAACAATCATTTCGCTTTTAGGTAATTCATTGTCGGTAGCGAATGCAGTCAGCTCAACTTCATACGCGTCTTTATATATCATGTATGGAGTTTGATCATACTTTTTATCGAAGTAAGTCTCTGCGCCATTGTCTCCTTGAAGCTCGTCCATAGCTACGTATTTTTTCGCTAGCACTCTAGTGGCACATTCCTGTTGTTCTTGTGTCATTTCAATAGTGGCTATTTGGTTTTGTAGTGATCCTTCTGCATACATTGCTTCCGCCGAGTCATCTGGTAGTTTCAGATCATTGCTTGATGTAGCAACTGTATCATTAAAGAATCTAGAGAAGTCCAAATTATTCATCAACACCATCACCTCAGATGTTGAGTATTCATCGATAGGAATCTTATCTAGATAATACCCTTGTTTAAGTTCTTCTTCGATATCTGGTCGGGAGCGGAATAAGCTGAGAACTGTTTTTGCACCAGCAGAGAATTGTCTTCCACTGAGAAGCCCTTCAAAGTCGCGGCGTCTCACAACGTAGTCTTTCTTCCAAGAATTAATTTTATCGCCAATGAATCCAACCATTTCTTGATACTGTTTAAATGAAAGATCTTTTTGATACACGAGGAATGGTTCAAGGTATGTAAGAACAGCATGCATTGTTAGTTTGCCCTTGATATGTTTATTGACAAGAGCAAATAACACTCTAGTTTTTGGAACGATCTTTTTAAGGTAGTCCGCATAATCTAATTGCTTATCACTACTTGGGAGATATTCACGTATATCCTGTAAATAGGTTGTCTCATCGAACTCAACATCTTCATCTGTGATGGGTTGTACAGTAACATTTGTCATTTTGTTGAGAGCTCGCCAGTAAGACATATGGCTGCGAGAAAGATTACATTTCATAAGGATATCAGTTGCTGGTAGGTTAACATGAGAGAATGTGACAGCTGATTCAGGAAGTGTCAAGAATGATTTAACGCTGGCACTATCTGGTTGTGTTATTGCTTTCAGTTTGATAACGGTGTCGCCTCCTCTAATACGCTGTGCTTCCAGAGTGTTCATACCCAAATTGTATTCTTGGATTAAGAAACGTTTTCTACGAATATCATCGTTCTTAGCAACAGAGGAATAGAAGTTCTCAAGATTATCTACTACTGTTGCGATATTTGCCTGCACAATTTTGTTTGCGATACTGGCATCTGGATTACCAGGTTCATTGAATGGTGTCCAGAACTGTTTAAGACGCTTGATCATGTAGTCATATCCATTCTGACCATCTGGAACGCGTCCTTCTTTGAATGCTTGAAGAATATCAGTTTCAGCAGTTCTTACTGCTGCCAGTGTTTCAGGTGATACATCATCGTACACTCTGCTAACATCTTCGTCTACATCGTACAGTTTCTTAACATTCCTGACTACTGGCAGAATCCAGTATAGTTTTTGATTGAGTGTTTCTAGCGATTCTACAAGAGGTTTGTAATCTGCTCCCTGAATCTCAGGCATAGTAGCATTGCCATTTGTATCAAACTTGGAGAACTCTGTGCGCAATTGTATGTATCTTTCAATCATCCTATGAATGTTATTTAACACACTTTGTGTTCTCTGTGCATTAGGGATATCTGAAAGAAGCTCATTAAGCATATCAGTAGTCTGTTTCTCAATGCCATATCGCTTCTCGTCTTCAGGTACTTGTACCAACATAGCAACCTTACCTAACTTATCGCCAAATTGGATTTGATCTGCCGCTAGGATAACATTTCTAACACGTTCGCGGAATACTGGTTCTGGAGATGGACTTTCTAATGTATCGTCTTCGATTTCAAACATATCATCTGCTTCTTGTTCTAGTTCAGCCTCATCAGGCGGTTTCTGCTGAGGAGTATCTATTGCTTCTGGTATAGTAACTTGTGTATCATCAAGAGGTCTATCTCTCAATACAAACTTTTCAATAGGAATATCGTCGGGAATACCCTTGTATGCAAAGTCAATATAAATCACTTCATCATCCAGAAGTTTAACCTCAATCTGATCTTCATCAAGAGATGTGATTTTACCGGTCATCACTGCAGGTACATCACCACCAAAGTGAATGTCGATCCATTGGTCTGGTATCAGGCCATTCTGTCTAGCGTAACTAGGTGTTTCTGCACGACTGAGTACAGCGATACTTTCAACTGATTCATTTCGTAGAGATCCATCTTCATTTATATCAATCGTGATGGTGTTTCCGTCTCGCCCAAGGAGATCAAACCTACTCTTATCGATATACTTAATAAGAAATTGTTTGTCGTTCAGTCTTTCATCTGTCGGGGCACTGATCTCTATAATGTCTCCGATTTGCAAGTTAATAGACTGGTCTTTCGGTATACTGGCCATTACCTTATACATAGAACAGATATTTATCTCAATTACTCACAAATCATTTTATAAATTGGGTTAAAGTTTGTGTCGTAATAAAGACATTATGGCTAGTCAACCAGCTATGTGCAGACACGATCTTAACACAATCGAAGGCAAGAACCTTCAGTCGCTGTATTCATGCGATGCTTCTAAGGCAGACATCGATGCACTGTGTGCGAATCTTAATATTAAGTCAAAGAAATGGCTACACCAAGAACAAACTTATAATATCATTAGGTACGACAAGAGTATGCTATCCAAAGACCGTATTGCGAGTGTAGGACAACTTCGTTCTGTAATTGCAAAGGACGGAAAGGTATGCTGTTTCGCGCCACCTAAATCAGTATCATATGATGACTTCAAATCTAGTGTTTGTTCTGAGACAATTAGTGCACAAGATTATATTGAAGGAACTATGATTAATGTATTCCATACTGGAACTCAATGGGAGTTGGCAACGCGAAGTTCAGTTGGTGCCAACGTAGGGTTTTATGCGGGTGCAGACGGAAAGCCTTCTAACACATTCAGAAAGATGTTTTTGGACACACTTTTGCATGCGGAGCAAATGTCTGACGATTCACGTGATCTTCTTACATGTCTTGATTCTTTTCCTAAGACCTATGTATTTTCATTTGTATTGCAACATCCTGATAATCGAATTGTTGTGCCTTTTATTCAACCATTTGTTTGGCTTGTTAAAGCATATGATATAGTTGATAATGTGGCAACAGAAGTTTCGCTTTTGAGTATTTATGAGAAGCTTCCTCGTTATGTATGTTATCCACAAATGTTGAATCCAAGCTATGAGTTCCTAGAACAGACTTTCTGTCAAGGTACGGCAACAGACTATAAGATTGTTGGTGCTATGCTTACTGGTGTAGATCAACATGGTAATGTTTTGCGTACCAAGATTCGTAATCCGAATTATGAAGAGGTACGGCGTCTCCGCGGAAACCAGCCAAAACTGCAATATAGATATCTTATGCTGAGACAGGCACAAAAAGTTAGTGATTATTTGAAGTATTACCCTGAGCATCGTGAGCTATTCAATGGATATCGTGAGCAAGTACACAAGTTTACAAAGAACTTGCATTCAAACTATATCGCGTGTTACGTGAAAAAGCAGCAGCCACTAGGACAATATAGTCCTCAATATAGGACGCATATGTTCAAGTTGCATGAGCACTATTTGACTAATCTTGCTCCAGTTAAGGAGATTATCAACCGACATGCAGTAATTGATTATGTGAATAAGTTGCATCCAAGTCTGATTATGCATTCATGTAACTATAATTATAAGCAGGCTAAGAATCAGATGCATATTGCTCAAACTCTTACAGCAGATCATAATGCTAGCGGTGAAGATATGATGGAGTAAGTGCTCAATAAAAGATAAATAAAATGATAAAATAATCATTTCATTTATGACTTGGTAATTAGAATGCTTACTCAGTTGAACTAGGTTTGAAGAAGTCCTCTATTTGATTGAATACACTTTTCAATGAAAGGATGCTAGCTGACAACATTGCAACTACGTCGTCCTTCGAGGTAGACTCCTTAAATCCTAGGCGAATAAGACTCTCATCTATGTGTGGATGTGGTTTTCTGAATCCGCAGAAGTTCATAACACCACGCTTGTAATGTGTTTCGTAAAGTACATATTCGATGGCTTTACCTAGAGTATAGTCCTCGCCAATCATTTTGATATCGTATCCATTGTCAAGTGTTGTTTCACTTGCTGCGATCAATTCAGGATTAGTTTTAATTGCCTGATCAAAACGATCAAGCTTCTCTAGCATTACATTAGCTGCCCTCCTGCATATGTCCATATTTGTAAACTGTCCTACACTCTCAACGGTGAAATCGAATGAATCTGCGACTGTCAGGGTATCTGCTCCTAGAAGCAACCAGTCCTTCTTTTTGAAGTCAATAGCATCTTGATCTAGTCCTTCTGCCTTGAGTGCCTTATCCATTTCTGTGAGAAAGTCATTAATTTTCACAGGATCTTTAGTATATCCATATGCAGCTGTGCATACGATATTGAAAGCACCATCTTGTTTAGCAGTGCCAATATCAAGGCGAGAAGTCAGAGATAATTCTTCGCCGTCAATATCCTCGGATATTTTAGGCCTTAGACGGGCAATGTCGATGTAGTCACCAGTGATTTTGTTTGGCGGAAAGATTGCTTTGACTGCCGCATCACTAAGATATTTATCTGATTGCAGGTCTTTGATCCTTATATCTTCAGTAGTAACGTAGTCAATCACATCACTTTCATTCTTTTTATTGATCTGAACCTCATAGTTGTCTATTGGGAATGATGTATCGCTAATATGAATCGGAATGCAGCTCATTCTCTGCTTAATCAGTTCATTATTTAGACGTGTTGTATTAACAACAATATCCATTTTACTTTCCGCATAAGGCGTTGTACGAAACACAACGCATGGGATATCAGATAGCATAATCCTTCTCAAAGCATTTGCCAGACTCACATTCACACCCGAGAGTGTAAATGAGAGAGTGTTGTTTTCTTCGGCGAGGTTGCTGATAACTGGGTTCATGATTGCGTATACTATAATCACAGAGATATTTCTTTGGATCATTTTTTTATGCAATTAAGTTAAAAACACGGAGGTATTATAACCATATAGACCAATGAGCACAATTTTATACTATAGTAACTATTGTGGGAGCTGTAAAAAACTTTTAGGCATGATTTCGCGCAGTCCTGTTAAAGATGAGATGCATTTCATTTGTATAGATAAGCGATCTAAACATTCTAATGGACAGACATATATTCAGTTACAGGATGGGCAAGAAGTACTATTACCGCCTACAGTAACTAAAGTACCAGCATTATTATTATTGAATAGAGGTTATAAGGTATTATTTGGAGATGAAATTACTCAACATGTCACACCTGTGGTTGAAGCAATGAAACAGCAAGCAGTTGTACAAACAGGCGAACCAACTGCATTTGGATTTGGTGGAGGTTCATCGGGAGGTGGTTGTTTCGGTGTTGCATCAGATAATTTCAGTTTCCTAGACCAAAGCGCAGATGAATTGTCGGCGAAAGGAGGTGGAGGTATGAGACAAACACATCACTATGCATCTATTGCACATGTAGACAAGATAGAGACTCCTCCAGATAATTATGAACCAGATACTATTAAGGGTGTATCAATGGAATCATTACAGCAACAAAGAGAGCAAGAATATAGGAATGCAAATAGTAAGTGAATATAAAGTGTTTAAAAAGATATAACCCTTTTTCTTCATATGACAAGCAACACTCAGATACTGTCTGCATTCAATAATCATTTCACAGAGTTTGTTGAGGACATTGTGAGAGCATTTCCAGATGATGTTGATATTGCTACAGCAGGTAATGCATTAGGTAAACTAAGAAAAGCAAATCCGCGTTTAATCATCATGATATTTAAAGAGCACGTATTGAAACCTTATGGAGAAAAGATTGGAGAAGGAGATCTATCGTATTTTATTGAAAAAGACTATACTGAAGATGTAGAGGGTAGTGAACAGGCAGGACCTATTCTAGAAAAGATTCAACAAATTAAAGGCCCACTTGCAAACATGGACGAATCAGAACAAGAGAAAGTTTTGAGGTATATGCAGAATCTGTGCAAACTATCATCATTATATAATTAGATCTGTCACGATTTAAAAATGTATCATTAGTCATCCTATACTATGGAAGAGCCTATTAGGGATACTAATGATGCTGACCAAATGGTCGATAAGAAAGCCTCTTTCCGAAAGGTTATGGGAGACAAACTACGTGATATGCTTACAACATTTCCTGAGTTAGAAGAAGGAATGGATGCAAATCTCCATACCCTTTGGAAACAATCAGATTATGATGAAGCTGCTATTAGTAGTTCTACAGATATCCTATTGAAATATTGTGAGGGAATCTTTCCTGCGAGATTCTTTGATATTTTGTATGAGAATGAAGAGATTTTTACAAATGATGATCTTGATTTGCATTTTTTGCCCGGGATTGATTACAAGGAACTTTGGAAGACAAATATCAGCGATAACACGCGTAGTACTATTTGGAAGTATTTACAGTTGATCTTGTTTTCTAGCGTTTCTGGTGTGGGTTCAGCGGAGGGATTTGGCGATACAGCTGAGTTATTCAAAGCCATCAATGAGGAAGACTTCAAAAAGAAGTTGGAAGAGACGATGCAAGGTATGCAGGATATGTTTAAAACGGCAGCAGAGGCCCAAGGAGAAGAAGGAGAAGAAGGAGAAAGAATCAATCTTGATGATTTGCCTGATCCTCAAGGAATCCATGAGCATGTTCAAGGACTTATGAATGGAAAACTTGGAGCGCTAGCTGCTGAGATTGCTGAAGAAACTGCTGCTGATTTGGGAATGGATGATATGAAGGATGCTAACAGTGTAAATGATGTATTTGCCAAGTTGTTGAAGGATCCTAAGAAAATTATGGGAATGGTTAAGAATGTAGGATCTAAGCTAGATGAGAAGATCAAGTCAGGTGACATCAAAGAAAGTGAGTTACTTGAGGAAGCAAGTGAAATGATGAAAAAGATGAAAGATATGCCTGGTATGGAGAATATTCAGAGCATGCTTTCTAAAATGGGACTTGGAAAGCAAGGTGGTAAAATTAATCATTCTGCAATGCAGGCTCATATGGAGCGTAACATTAAACTAGCACAAACAAAGGAAAGAATGCGCCAGCGTGCTGGGCAGAAGGCAAATACTCAAACTCCACAGTATACTCCAGAGCAACTTGCTGAAATGGAAGCTCGAGCAGAGAAAGCTAGACAGGAATTACTTGCAGAGTTCGAGAATGATCGCGGTGAGAGCGTTTTCAGATCAGGTGGTGGTGCTCAGCGAAGTGCAGTTAGACCTAGCAACAATAGTGATAATTCTAGCAGCAAGGGTAGCAATGGTAAAGGCAAAAAGAAGAAGAAAAACAAGGGCAAAGGTAAGAAGAAGAAATAAAAATACCACGATGTATATATAGATGCAGTCTACCTTCTGGTTAAACGACCCTACTATTCTATTTAACAAAGACAAAATTGGACAGATATGGCCGACAAAAGGTATGTCTTCCGATGAAAAACTGAATGCTGTTACTAGATTGGTAATTATCCTTACAATTTTAGGGTATCTAATTACGAGCAATATCAGAGTCGGAATCACAGGATTTGTAACAATCATTGCTATTATAGTACTCCGTACTGTGAAGGCTAGTAGTTCTGACAAGCAGTCTAATGAGGTTTCAGAGGGTTTTGCAAATCTGACGCCACCAGAGCTTGATGAGATTCAATTTACCCGACCGAAAGAAAATAATCCAATGATGAATGTGTTACTACCACAGATTCAGGATGACCCCAAACGTCCACCAGCCGCACCAGCTTTTAATCCAACAATTGTAAAAGAAATTAACGCAGCAACTCAGGAGATGGTAGTGAACAATTTTGATGATAAGAATGGTATTGACGAGAGACTGTTCAAGGATTTAGGAGATAGCTTTAACTTTGACAGGTCAATGATCCATTTTAATGCGACCGCAAATACACAAATCCCTAATGATCAGAAGTCTTTTGCAGAGTTTTGTTATGGAGATATGATTTCCTGTAAAGATGGAGATGCTCTAGCTTGCACTCAATCAATGCCTCCTCACTGGATAAATGGGACAAACTAAACACAGTTAACAAAATTAAATCTTGTATGAATATATAAATGGCATTTACATCCAATTATACCTTCAACAATATGACCAGGATAGGCGATGATTCATGTGATCTGTCGCAGCGAAATGTTCAGAATGCTGGTGCAGCTAATTACATGTTAAGTCAATTTAGACCTGATTGTCCGATGACTAACGGTGTTGATTTTGCTACTGCTCAGCCTGGAATCAACTTTACTGGAAGCCATCAAGTCGGTCTTGGTGGGTGCAATATCGACGAAAACTCACAGTTGCATATTAGCGATCTTAGCCGTGACAGGTGCAGAATCAGCCTTTTCCAGCGCCCATATGTTACGGTACCTTTCTTAGGCCGTGGTAAGTCCAACGCTGTTCTTGAGTCGCAGCTGCAGCAAGGAGAACTAGCCAACAATCGTAAAAGCATTAACCCAAGTACCGAGGTGTCATATGCTAACTATACACAGACGCCTATGATTCCTTCTCTGAAAGCTACTATTAATAATCCTGCCAACTTAGTGGAAGGAGTTGCTGCTGAGGGGTGGATTCGGGGTGGTCTTCCTACCAAACAGTTGACGAAGGATAAGGACTATGCTACGCAGCACACATCGAAACAGTATGTTTAGATAACTTCATTTAAAACTAATCAAGTTATTTAATGTATATGGCAGAACAGTCTGAAACCAAGTTTGAAGAATATGCGTTTGATTTCCATTGTACGTACAAGCAACTTGATGATGATGATTTATATAGGAGTCAGTTTTTACAGGCGTTTAAAATAGATAGTTGGGATGATAAAGAGATAACTAGAAAAACAGATATTTTGTTTGAAAGAGTTGGTTCTCATTTCAGCAATTTATTCGATATATTTCGCAAAGGTGAAACGCGTTTTACTCATCTGATGCTTTTCATGGGTGAAGCTTTAACTGATGAAAATCTTTTTAGAATCCTCTTTACTATGGATCTGTTTCAGGAAGCACATTTGTGTTTTTGCGAGGTGATCAGTTCTGATAAGATCAGTGATTCTTCTATGTTAGCGCTTACAAAAGCAGTGTATCAGTAATGTTATGAAAAGAAAAATAATGATATATAATAGATGGCATCAACACGAAATAACAATACCAAGGGCAACTACTGTCTTCAGCAGCGCTCTATTAAGATGCAAAGAGAACATATAGAGTATGTTAATGGTCCTACTGGTAGTGCATATGATAATGCGCTGCCATGTCTAGGATTCAATCCCAGCCATATGCCTGCATCGGCTTTCTCTAGAAATCCTGTTGAAATTGAATCGTCACTTTTCGGTATTAACTCTACTAATTTAGTAGATCCACAGCCGGAACCTTGTCCTATGCTTAAAACTGTACCAGAAAAGGCTTGGTTTGCAACACCAGAGCTGATCATGCCTAAGGAGCTGGTTGTTTCTACTAGACAAAGACCATTTCCGATTCCAAACTAATTGACGAGTGAACTTTGATATAATTTATCTGTGTAAATTATATAATGTCTGGAAAAACTTGCGTGAGAACATATTGTAATTATGGAAGCTATTTACGAAGTCGTGGCTATGATAAAGCGATTTGTGATCTTATTACTATGATTGAAAATGGGAAGATCCCTATTGGACCATTCAAGCCCAAAGATGCCTGTAATGCACTTATTGAAGGCACTTTAGAAATTGTAGAGTGTCCTAGTGTACCAAATGTACCAGGTGCGGGTGGCCCAGACAATGGTACGGGTCAATTATGGATAATGGGTGGTTATGCAGGAGAAGAGACCCCATCTCCTGCTGCTCTACCAGATCTAGGTCTTCAAGTAAAACATGGACAACATACGCAAGGGCCAGTGATTCAAACGCGTAGTATTGCTACAGCACCAAATGGTGCTGTTATTCCTGGAGGTGATCATAAGGTTACTATAGCAGGTGGATTACCAGGAAATCCTGCAAATACGGGGAATCCTCCAAACCCCAATCTGCTGCCTCTTAGTATACCACAACTTACTAATGCGAATTATTTTGAATACGATACAATATTCACTAAAGAAGTCCACATTGGGGGAAACTTACTAGTTGATGGATCGGGTACAATCCAGCATGCAGCAGAAGCAGATACAATATTATTGAGGCCATTTGCGGCACAGGACCGGGCCAAACTAAAAATATTTGGTATTAATTCAACTTTAACTAAGAATAAAGAGTTAGTTAGTGTATGGCATGGAGACGGTGGGTTTATAAATCAGGCGGACATAGAGAACGACTGGCTAAACTCATTAGCATTTTCTATAGATGGATATCCTGAGAGCCCTTATGTGTGGAGCACCGCGGACTTCGGTCAAACTGGTATTAATGGTAGAACTAGAGCACTTCAAGGTCTAACAGTTACAGATCCTAATTACATGGGTCTCGGGGGAGCATTACCAAACCCTCCATACCTTAATGCCACCAATGCAGACATACAACAAAATGCTTTGGATATACGCGGCAATGTTCTTATTTCTGCAGGCTCTAACGGTAGTCCAGCAACTGGTACTACCCCTGCAACACTAGAGTTCGAAGCTGGTTCAATGATTAACATGCAGTCCAACAACATCACGGGGGTGGCAGTAGCAGATATAGATACGATAATTAGACAGAACCCCGCCCCTGCTGCTGGCGCAGCTCTTTCAACTCCTGGCAATGTAAATAATAACTCTCTTGCTACTACCCAAGCTATTAAAACATATGTAGAAAGTGTGGTTGACTTGAATAATGATCTTCAATTCTCAGGCACAGGCGGCAGTGGTACTGTCAGCTTGGCAAACCCGACCCAAACATTTAACATTGCGGGGGCCAATAGTAGTGCGAATATTACAACCACCGCATCAAATCAAGATTTAACTATAGATTTGACTAATACTGGCGTGAGCGCAAACGCTTATGGGGCCGCAACCGTCGCCACCGACAACACACAGTCTATCAGAGTACCAAACTTTACGGTAGACCAAAAAGGTAGACTAACTGCCGCTGGGCAATCTACCGTCATGAACGTTATGTCATCATTTGAGGTTGAAGCTAATACATCACCCCCGTCCGCTTCTGGCACGATAGAAAATGGTGATAAACTAGAGTTTAGTGCGTCTAGTGGCCCATCAGCATACAATGTTAATTTAAAAGTGGAGCTGGCATCGGGAGTAATAGAGTATCAGCTTAATCAAAACTTAAAACTGGAGAGTATCCTATTGGGAGCAGCTGCTACGTCTCCTATTGTAACCGAAATTGTTGAATCGACGTCGGGCATCTCCGCACCTGGCGACGACACAAAATTGGCTACGGAGAAAGCAATTGTTGATTATATTACCGGCGTTAATTCTGGATTTACCATCACCGCGAACGGCACCTCTGCAAGTATCAATGATGGCGATACACTCACTGCCGTGGACGGCGTGAACACAACCGCGTTTGTGACCACAACCCCCAAGAGGGTAGGATGGAATCTGAACTCGGTCCTCAACAAAATAGAAAGTGTTAATGGCGCTGGCGTCTCAGGTCCCGGCGGATATTCATTATCTATTAAATCTCTCTCAGCAGCTTCGGGGCCAAACAATAACATCAATATTGAATTATCGCCAGGAGCAACAGGAGGAGGCACCCAAGGCCATGTCGATGTAACGTCGGGTTATATGAATATTGGCGCCGCTCCCGGCAATGCACAGACCGCAGCTGGTAATCTGAATGTAGCTAGGGCTGTTACAGCAAGTTCATTTATAGGTGGTGGCGTTACACCTGCATCGGGGGGAAATCCGACGCAAGGTGAAATCAGTACGCAAGGATTTATTAATATTTCGTCCGGTGGTGGCGGATTCACCCCAACTAATACTCCCGGGAATATTACGGTGCAGGGAACGGCGGCAATTGGTGGTTCTGCGTCAATTGATGGTGCCTTGACAGTGCGGGGAAATGCAACCATTGGTGATGCACCTAGTGATACATTGACAATAACTGGGGGCACCATTACAGCTCCCGCCATAGGCTCCAGCACTGGCATCTCCGGCCTGGCCCTAAGCAACTACAAAGTCTTATTAATAAACAGCAGTGGTCAGGTTGCCCAATCCCTCGCGACCGCAAGCTCTATAATTTCTTCCCTCCGTTACAAGGAGAATGTAGAGATTATGACTGAGGAAGCCGCTGGAGATTTAATGAAGATTATGCCAAGAACATTCAATTACAAGGGATCGAATGACGAAACATTTGGTTTAATTGCAGAAGAATTAGCTGGCACAGAATTAAAGGCAGCAGTATCAAATGACAGTGAAGGTCGTCCAGATGCTATCAACTACAGTATGTTAGTAGCACCCTTGCTCAGAATCGTGCAAGATCAAAATGATCGCATTAAAGCACTGGAAGAGAAGGTAGAGGCCTTGTCAAAGTAAATTAAACAATACTACATAGATTTAAAAATAGTATTGTTTGTCATAGAAATGTTGTTAGTCAGGCTATTGATAGGTATGTTTGCAATCAAAAACAGTTTTCCAAACCGTGAGGCCTATTATCCGTTCTCGGAGCCATCAGAGTCAGATTGCATAAGTTCAGAATGTGATCCGCCAAATGTTACTGCTGATACGGATAGAGAAATGTTTAATATAACCAAGTCATTTTGGGTGAAAGAGAAGTTATATGAACTGGAGAGCTTCAAGATAGCTTATATGGACAAAATTAACTTAGCAAAAGAGGTTTTAATGATTTTCGATGATGATATAATGGATGCTATGGGACATAATGTAATGGCAGGCGGTTTATTAGATGATTGGGATCATGATATTTAGTTTTATCATATTATCAATGTTTTGATAAAATGATAGTTATTTGAAAGAGGTGATTAGCCAACTTAGTTGGAGTATGCGAGACCACCCATGCCGCTCATCACGCGGAGCACGTTGTAGTTGGTGGCGTACACACGGACCTTAGCAGTCTTGGTACCCTCAACGGTAGCGTTAGAGAGGACAAGCTGAAGGGTTGCGTTATCAATACGCGAGAAGTTGCAGCTGCCAGATGGCTGGTGCTCCTCAGGGCGAAGTGCGAAGGAGTACACGTTGATGCCAGTGTCTGGGTTG
>MDTG01115468.1_pt1 | contig 19959 bp, 16 predicted proteins | sample 811421 | NCBI WGS metagenome assembly MDTG01 (sample SAMN05326645, study PRJNA326480) | marine metagenome | isolation source: seawater | place: Pacific Ocean: South East | collected 2011
AGGAAATACAAATAATTCTTTTTTCAGGAATTTTGCCTATATTTTTACTGGCTTTAGAATTTTTTTTTTAAAAAAAAAAAAATTTTTTAAGTAAATTTATTTTTTTACATCAATTATATAAAAAAGATTCAAATCAATTAATGGAATTTTAAATGGTTCGTATTTTTGAAAACTAATATTTTTAAAATTTTTTTTAATAATTGGTAATAATGAAAATATACTATTTACATGATCTTTTGCTGTAAAATAATAATAATCATCTCTTGAATAATCATAACTTTTCTTTATTAAAAAATTTGCACTTATAAATTTTCCAACTCTCCATAAAATTCCAGGGTCTGTTGGTAAACCTATGGTTAAATTTCCACCCTTTTTAAGCTTTGAATACATTTCAATTAAAAATGGCTCAGGATCTAAAATATGTTCTAAACAGTGAGAGATAATAATTCTGTCAAAAAATTCATTTTCGAAAGGTAATTTGTTACCATCATACTTAAAATATTTTACATTTTTTTTATTTTTATAAATTTCTTCCAGTTCATCAATTTTTTCTAAAATATAATATTCATTAAATTCATGCTTTAAATAATCTATATGAGGATGGGTTCCCGGCCCAATTTCTAAAACTCTGTTTTTTTTATTTAAATCATGCTCCATACTTTGATGACAAAGTCTCATAAAATATCCTATTAAACCAGTGTACATATGTTGGTTATAATTTTTGCCAGTATAAAATTTAGTGAATTCGTTCATATTTTTTTTGTATTTTTTTTAGGTTCTTATAAAGGTAATAGATATAATTTAAATGATAAATAACAAAAATATCAATCAATTAAAATATTTAATTTTAATATCATTCATAATTCATTTAATTTCGATCAATTTTTTTCCTACAAATTTTGAAGGAGGTTATGGACAATACTCTAACTTCTTAAATGCGAGTGATAAGATTGCATACATAAAAACTTATTATTCTACACAATTTAATACTTATATTTTTTCGGCATTAGCTTCGGTATTAAATTTTTTTATAACATCGATTAACGGTTTCCAAGCAATTAAAATTATTAGTGCTTCAAGTTACTTTTTCTTAGGTTTTGGATTATTAAATATTCTCAAATTTTACAAATTTAAAGAAAATTTAATATTATTTATTCTAATAATTTTCTTAAACTCAATTATTTTTACATATGGATTTAGAGCTTTTAATGATCTCTTTGCATTTTCTCTTTCAATATACGCCCTTTCAAGAATTTTAAATAATTATAAAAATAAATTAATATTTATTGACGGTTTATTACTTGGTTTTGCAATAGTCATAAAATCTTACAATTTAATAATGATTATACCAATAATTTTTTTATTTTATGATCAATTTAGAAAAACTATAGAAATTAAAAAAATAATTTTCACTTTAATATTAATTTTAACACCAATTATTTTGTGGAATATATTTACTTATAATTACCTGGGATTTATTTTAGCACCAGCTAATGAAGATTTAGAAATAGCAATTATTGGAAGTGATAAAACTAGAAATTATTTATGGGTATTAAATAACTTTATATTTTATTTAGGGTATTTAACTTTAGTCAGTATGCCATTTATTTTTATATCTTTTTTTTCAATTATTAAAAAAAATTATAAAAAAAATTTAATGATTTTATTATTAGCTTTAATTTTAAGTATTTATTTACAGAAATTTTTTTTCATATCATCTGAGCTAGACTTGGGCCCCTTACAATATTTAATTCCCGAAAAAATTTACAAAAGTGTAATAATTTTTTTATTTATTTTTTTTTCTTTATTTGTTTATTTATTTTTAACATCCAAAAATTTAAGTAAAAAAAATTTAAATTTATGTAAAATAATTTTAATTACCATTTTAGTATACTTATTTGCACTTTCGTTTATTAAAGCTGCTCAAAGATATTTAATCCTTCCAATACCATTTATTTATTTAATAATTTTTAATTATCGCCAACCAAGACTTTTAATCCATTTAACTTTATTTTTTTATTTAATTGTAAATTCAATTCTATTGGCAAATTATTATATTGTAGGTGAGTCTACAAAAAAAATATTAAATTTTTTAGTTTCAAATCAAATTATAGAGAATACTTTGCCAAATGTAATTACACCTCATGTTTATCATCTTTATTTAGATCCTCATATTTCAAATAAAAAAAATATTGTAGTTAAAACAACTGATTACAAAATTAGCTATTATGATAAAAATTCAATTTTTTCATCTAAAATAAATTTTTTTGGATATGAAATTAAAAAATTTTCAGTTATTAAATTAGAAAAATGAAAAAATATATAATATCAACAACAATAAATGCTCCCACCAAAGCAATACAAAAATTTGATAATTTAAAAGATTGGAATTTAGTAGTCTCTGGAGATTTAAAAACTCCTTCAAATTATAAATTAAAAAATGGAATATATTTAAGCCCAAAAGATCAAGAAAAAATAAGTAAAAAATTATCTGATTTAATCGGTTGGAATTGTATTCAAAGAAGAAATTTTGCAATGATTTTAGCTTACAGAAAAGGAGCTGATATAATTGCGACTATTGACGATGATAATATACCTTTGTCAAATTGGAATAAAAACTTGATTATCGACAAAAAAATAAAAGTAGATAAATATTTTACAAATGAAGAAGCGTTTGATCCTATTTCAGTAACAAACCATAAGGATCTTTGGCATAGAGGATTTCCTTTACAAATTTTAAAAAATAAAAATAAAAAGAAAAAGAAAAAAAAAATTAATTCGAATTTTGATATTCAAGCAGACTTCTGGAATGGAGATCCAGATATAGATGCTGTATGTAGAATGGAGCATGCACCTGAATGTAAATTTAAAACATTAACATTTCCATTTACATCAAACAAACCATCTCCCTTTAACTCTCAAAATACTTATCTAAAGAGAAAGGTTATTAGACATTACTTCTTATTTCCTCATATTGGAAGGATGGATGATATATGGGCTTCATATTATGTGGAGGCAAAAGGTTTCAATGTTTTGTATCATAAACCATCTGTATATCAGCAAAGAAACGTTCATGATTTAACAAAAGATATGAAAAAAGAATTCATAGGATATGAAAATAATTTAAGTTTAATAAAGGATTTAAAAAAAAATCCCAATAATATAAGAAAATACTTACCAAAAAAATCATGGCTAGCATTTAAATTATATCAAGAAATATTATCAAAATGAAAAAAGTGTTAATTACTGGAGGAGCAGGTTTTGTTGGAAGACATTTTTGTAAATATTTTTTGGATAAAAAATTTGAAGTAATCGCAATAGATAATCTTCAAAAATTTACGGGAGCAAAAGATCCAAAAAAAAATTGGCCTTTATATAATCCGTATGATTATAAAAATTTCAAATTTATAAAAATGGATTGTGTGGAATGGTTTAAAAAAAATAAAAATAAAAAATTTGATTATGTTCTACATTTAGCTGCAATTGTTGGTGGTAGAGAAATGATTGAAAATAATCCAATGGCAGTTGCCCATGATTTAACTATTGATAGTAAATTTTGGCAATGGTGCATTTCCGCAAAACCTATCAAAACAATATATTTTAGCTCTAGTGCAAGTTACCCACTAAATTTACAAAAAAAAAACAACTATAGACTGCTTAAAGAAAAAGATTTAGATTTTTCTCAATCTTTGGGAATTCCTGACTATACATATGGTTGGTCAAAACTTACTGGCGAATACCTTGCTAAAATAGCTTTCCAAAAACATGGAATAAAATCAGTTTGTTACAGACCATTTTCTGGTTATGGTGAGGATCAGGATTTAAACTACCCTTTTCCTAATTTATGCAAAAACATAATTAAATCAAGTCAATCAAATGAAGTTGAAGTTTGGGGAAGTGGTAAGCAAATGAGAGACTTTATACATATCGATGATTGTGTTGAAGGTGTTATAAGAACTATGGACAAAATAAATGATGGAGGTGCAATAAATCTTTCAACTGGAAAATATACAAGCTTTATTGATTTTTTAAATATATCAAAAAAAATAATTGGAAATAATTTTAAAATAATCACAAAAAAAACAAAACCAGTAGGTGTGTTTGCAAGAGGAGGATGTATAAAAAAACAACTCAAGCTTGGTTTCAAACATAAAATTTCTATAAACCAGGGAATTGAAAGAGGTATTAATTTTTTATCAAAAAAATTAATTTAAAATTGTTAAATTTAAAATTATTATAATTCAGATGACATTTGTCATGAATTTCAAGTTATGGACATGAAATCAAGATGAAAAAATACTTAATTATCGGTGCTAATTCTGACATAGGTTATGAACTTACAAAGATTTTAGCATCAAAAAAAAATAATCTTATTCTCATGTCTCGAAATATTTCCAGCTTAGAATTTAAAAAAAAAAATCTTAAAGAAAAATATAATACAATTTGTAAAACATTATATTTTGATCTAGAAGATAAAAAAAGTTTCGAAAAAATACTTGGTGAAATAGATTACGACTTAAATATAATTATATTTACAAGTGGATATTATGAAAAACCTGAAAAAAATTTAGAAAAAATTAACACAATAAATTTCGAAGGTCCAAGTTTATTTATTGATAAAATTCTAAATAATAAAAATTTCAAAAATATTGAACAAATAATTTGTCTATCCTCTGTTGCTGCTGATCGTAATAAAAATATAAATCAATATGCATTATCTAAGAAAAAACTAAGCACTTACTTATTTGAACAAAGTAAAATCAATAAAGAGATAATAATTAAAAATATTAAACCTGGTTATGTTGAAACAAAAATGACAAAAAAATTTAATTTAAACAAATACTTAACTTCAAATCCAAAATATATTGCTAAAATGATATACTCTAATATCAAATCTAAAAGGCATACAATTTACATACCTTTTTATTGGAAACTTTTAGTAAAAATTTACAATTTAATTCCTAAATTCTTTATAAGATAATCGATAAAAAACAAAGAAATACAATAAAGAAAAAAATACTATTATAAACAAATGATTAACATCCAAAATCATTAATAAAATTGGTAAAATCATCAAAACAAAATTGACGATTATAGTTTTTTTCAAGCTAAATTTTTTTAATAGTAAATGATGCAGATGATTATTGTCAGCTTTCAACGGGTTTTGATTTTTTAAAATTCTTTGAAAAAAAAGTCTGGCCATATCTAATCCTGGAATCATCATTATTATAAAAATTTCTTCACAAACAAATAAGACTTCATTTTGATATAAATTTATTATTAATATTGAAAATAAAAAAGAAATCGTTAAAGAACCGCTATCTCCTAAAAAAATTTTATTTTTTAAATTATTAATAAGAAAAAAAATTGTAAAAATTATAATTATAATTGATAAAATAATAAAGTGACTTTTGTAAATAAAAAATAAAAAAATTGTAATAGTATAAAGTCCAGATTGACCATTAATACCATCATACATATTAAAAGCATTTATAAATATAACTATAGATAAAACAGTGAATATGAGGGATAAGCTATCTAACTGAATATGTGAACTTAATGTAGAAAACCTAAGCTCTTGAATTACCTGATTTTTGTTTAAAAAAAAATAGACTGTAATTATTACTATAAATAAGATTAATTTTAAATTTGAATTTAAATCAAACTTATCATCACAAAAACCTAAAATAAAAATTGCACATAATGTTAAGATTAAATACTCTAAATTTATATTATTAGAATTTAAATTTAATAAATTATCTAAAAAAAAATAAAATAAAATATTTAAAATAAAAATTACTCCACCAATCGATGGAACTTTATTTTTGTGAATTTTCCTTTTTTTATCCGGTTTATCAAAAACGTTTATTTTTTTTGCAATAAAATTTAAGTTTAAATAAAAAATTGTATTTAACAAAATAAAAAAAAATATGATAAATTCAAATTCTTTCATCTTTATAATCCTTAGCGTATAAATAGAGTCCTAAAGGAAAATATAAAATAAAAGAAAGCCAATTATTAAATAAATTTCCCGAAGGGAAAAACGGCCACAAATTTATTAAAAGAGACAAATAAACAAAGTATTCAATATCTTTTAAATTTCCGTGTTTTTTTAAGTTAATACTTTTATAAATTTCTTTAATTAAAAAAATTAATACAAATAAATAAAAACATAATCCAATTATACCAGTTTCGGATAAAACTTGAATTAAATAATTATGAGGATGTGTTGAACAAGCATCATTTACTGTTGAATATTTTTTTAATTTACATTTAACTCGAAATTGTTCAGGACCAACCCCAAATAAAATATTGTCTTTGAACATTTTAATTCCACTGATGAAATGATCATGATGATGTATGCTGAAAATATTAAATTTTGTGAGTGACTCTTTGGAATATTTTACAGATACATCATCGTATTTTTCTAAAAATTTTTCGCTTAGCAATGACATTTGATGAAATGGCTCAATAAAGATTCTATATCTTTGTGATTTATTAAAATAACTTAATATAATTAAAGAAATTAAAATAAGAATTCCAATTATCATTGATGTTTTTCTCATATCTTTTTTAATGAAAAGAAAAAAAAGTGTAACAAAAGTTAATCCTAATGCCGTTCTTTCTCCAGATACAAATACACCAATAACAACCAGTAAACAGAAAAAAATAATTAGTAATTTTTTTTGTTTAAAATGTTCATTGATATAAATAAATCCTATTAATAATGGAAAAAATCTTGACAAATATCCCCCTAATACAAGCTCATCTCCAAATAATCCTGAATATCTATTTGGTGTATTAGTTTCCATACCTAATAAATTTTTTCCAAAAGAGAATTGAATAAGAACATCTATGATTAATAGTAAAAATAAACCTACAAAACAATAACCTAGATAATTAAATATATTTTTGTTTATACTTACTAGTGAATATATCGCTAATGAAAGTAAGATGAATCTAAAGTAAAAAAATTGGTCACTTAAAACTTCTAATAATTCAATTTTTAAAAAAGAAATAAATAAAAAATAAAAATAGAGTAAAGATAAAAATAAAATTATTTTATTTTTGAAAATATTTGTTTTTTCGAAATTAGAAAAATCTAAAAAAAAATAAATTAAAAATAAAAATGATATTATCTCAGGTAAAAGTGGTCCACTTACTAACGATATTGGAAACAATATCAGAAGAAATGTAAAAAAATTATTTTTCTTTTCAATACTATACATTAATAATTTTTCAGAATTTCTAAAATTTTATTACTTACTTTTATACTTGAGTAATCTTTTATCTTTTTAATTTTGATCTGCGATTTCAAAGCTTTGGAAATAATTACTTTCATTTTTTTAATATTATTATTCAGTATGACTGCACTACCAGCCTTGATGGTTTCAGGCCTTTCTGTATATTCTCTAATAACCAAACATGGTTTTTTAAATATTGCACTTTCTTCTTGAACCGTGCCACTATCAGATATAGTTGCTAAACAATTTTTCTCCAAATTTATAAAATCTATAAATCCTATTGGTTTTAATAAAATTACCCTTCGGTCGATATTAAATTTATTTCGTTTTAAGATTTTACGAGTTCTTGGATGTACAGGCCAAATAATTTTCAAATCAAATTTTTTTACAATTTGATTGAATGCGATAAGAAATGACTTTAGCTTTCTAAAATCATCAGCATTTTCCTCTCTATGAAGTGTAAGCAATAAATATTTTTTTTCTTCTAAGTTTAATATTTTAATTATTTTTGAGCTATTAATTTTAAATCTATTAAAATGTATAACCTCCGTTATAGGATTGCCTGTGACTATAATTTTATTTTTTTTGATACCCTCATTTAATAAATTGCTTTTGCTTTCTTTTGTATATGGTAGCAAAATATCTGTAGAGTGATCGATTATTTTTCTATTTACTTCCTCAGGACTTTTTCTTCCAAAACATCTATTACCTGCCTCCATATGAAACACCTTCAAGTGCATTCTTCTTGCAACAATTGCACCAAGACTGCTATTAGTATCCCCTAAGACTAAAAATTTTGATGGTTTTTCTTTTTTTATAATTTTTTCTAACTCATATATAATTTTTGATATTTGTTTTGCAAACGAACCTCTAGCTTTTAAGTAATAATTAGGTTTTCTTACATTTAACTCTTCTAAGAATATTTTGTCTAATTCGTAGTCAAAATTTTGTCCAGTATGAACTAATATATTTTTAAAACTTTTATCTAATTTAGGTATTATTCTGGATAATCTTATTATTTCTGGTCTTGTCCCTAAAATAGTAATTATTTTTTCCTTCATAGAAAAACTTACAGATAATTTTTTATAATTTCTGAAATACTTAGAGACCTATTGTAACCCATTAATCGATTAATTTTAATTATATATTTTTTACTTATACTACTTAGTGACCTATCAACTTTAATTTTAGTTCTCATTTTTGATATAATTAAATCTTTTCTTTTGAATTTTTTGCTCAGTAACTTTAATAACTGATATTTTGTTATCTTATTTTTGGGAACTATATGAATTAAATTAGGTATTTGTAATTTAGACGTTACTAAAATATGTACTATTTTTGCAAAATATTTTGTAGTTACACCATTCCATAAATGATTTGTAAACCCGTTTATCTTTGAGTTTTTTTTGTTTGACAAAAACCAATCAATCAAAGACTTATAATTTTTAATTTCCTTTCCAATGATTGAGCATCTTAAATTGTAAAAATTTTTACTATTTACTTCACCTAAGCTTTTTGATTTTCCATATACATCTCTAGCATTATGGCTATCTAATTCAGAATAATTTCCTTTTTCTCCATCAAAAACACAGTCTGTTGCTATTTGAAAAATTTTAGTTTTTTTAGAGCTATTTTTTGAAAGAATATGAGGAAACAAAGAATTTATGTTTAATGCGCGTTGCATACTTTTTTGATCTTGATCATTAATATATGGTTTTATCAAACCAATACAATTAATAATAAAATCTTTTTTTTTTATTATTTTTTTTAACAATAATTCATATCTTCCTTCTATTTCAAATTTATACCAACTGATTGATTGAAAACTTTTTCCAATAATTTTTTTGATTATTTTTAAATCTTTTCTTTTTCTGTAAGTTGCATACAGCTTTATTTTTGGATTTGAAGCAAACTCTTTCAATACTTCTATTCCCAGCATACCTGATGAACCCAAAATTAAAACAGAGTTTTTTTTCATTTAAATTTTCCAAAAATTTTCTTCAAATCTAAAATCATCTTTAAGACTAGCCTTTAATGAAGATGTAGATAATACAAAAATTTTTGTTCCTTTAACGAGCGATTTAGTTCCATTTGCAAACCCAGGTGGAATATAAATAACTGATGGTTTTCTCTCATCAATTATCCAAGAGTAAACTTTGCTATTTTTTTTTGGTTTTTTAAAATCTTTAATTCTTACAGCGGATACTTTTACTTTTCCTTTTATACATAAAATATATTTTGCTTCTACTTTGTGACCATGCCAAGCCCTAACAAAATTATTTTTTTTATTTTGAACTATGTAAAATCTTTTAACTTTACTTAGTTGTAAATTATTATTATAAGAAACGCTCCCTCTTTTATCAAAACTAATTCCACCTTCAAAAATTATTGGCTTTAACATTAGAATTCCAGATTTGATTTAAAAATTTCTAAATATTTCTGATTAGTATATCTAGGATCATTAATATCCTTTATTCTTTTTTCGTATATAATTTTTTTTATTTCAGTAATACCGTCCTCTACAGAATATTTAGGTACAAAATTAAAATCTTTTTTAAGTTTTTCTCCATTAACTCTATAGTTTCTTGCGTCTTGAAATTTTATATCAACTTTCTCTATAAGAACGTCTTCAAATTTTTTTTTAACTCTCTCTGCTAAATCAATAATTTTACTATTTTCTGAATGCAGGTTGTACACCCCGGTTTTTTCAGACTCTGTAGCAAGTATTATCATTCGTGCAGCATCTTTAACATGTAGCAATGGTCTAAACTGTCTTCCTCCAAACACAGTTAACTTTTTTTCTGTTATCGCTTTTGCAGTCAAAACATTTACCACAAGATCCATTCTTATTCTTGAAAACGCATCACCAACACCAAATAAGGTTCCTAACCTAAATATTAATGAATTTTTATCGAGAAGTATTTTTTCTGCAGATAGTTTTGTAGATGCATAAACAGATAAAGGATTAGTATTTGAGTTCTCATCTAAAATATCATCCTGTGCTCCATAAACACTACAAGTTGAAAAAAAAACAATTTTTCCGTCAAAGTTTTTTGCTAAATTTTCTACACTTTGAAAATTAACTTGATTAGTAATTACAGGATTTATTGAACAAGCACCATCCCCTACCAACGCTGCCATCCATACAACTGTATCTGCCCAATCAAAAAATTTTTGAATTTTTTCATAATCCCGGACGTCCCCATAGACAAAATTTACATTTTTTTGAAACTGGTTTTCATATAAAAGATTATCATAAATAATAAATTCATTATTAGTTTCTTTTAAAAGATCTGTAACATACCCACCAACATATCCAGCTCCACCAACAATTAAAATTTTCATAATTTTGATAACCCTTATAGATTAATATGTACTTAATTCAAATATTATTTGTTAAAATTAATTTAAAATATTTTGTCAATTTTTTTATCCAGTTGTTAAGCTCAATATTAGTAAAAAAAATATTTTTAGAATTATTAAATATTATATTTCTTTTTTTATAATTTATATTTATGCATCGAATTATCTGTTTAGATAATGCGCTTGAATTTTCAGCATTTGAAAAAAATCCAATTTTATTTTTTTTAACAAAATTTTTTGCTTCACCATCAGAGCTAACTATTATTGGTTTTCCGAATGACAAATATGTTTGAATTTTTGCAGGCAAAGTATTTGATAATGCACTACCTTTTTTTAAAAATAAAATAAATGCATCAGAGTCATGCATAAACTTTTTTAATATGTTAAATTTTAAAGGTTCAAAATATTTAATTTTATTTTGCAATTTATATTTTTTTATAAAAAATAACAATTTATCTTTTTCTGATCCACTTCCAAATATATTAATTACAAATTTTTCATTTCTTATTTTATTTACTGCTTTAATTAAACACTCCACAGATTGAGCTTTTCCAAGATTTCCAGCATATGTTATTCGAAAAATTTTACCTTTTTTAAATTTAATTTTATTTTTAAAGTTTGAATTTTCTGGATTAAAAAAAACTTTAATCGATTTGTTTTTTATGTTTTTTTTTATAATTTTTTTATATGAATTTGACTGTACAATAATATGATCAAAATTTTTATAAATTAAATTTACAAAGTAGTTTATTATTAATATTAAATATTTATTATTAATTATTTTTAAATCTTTCAAAACATCTGGCCATAAATCCTGGACCCATAGAACAGAAGGCACCTTATATAATTTCGAAAAAAAAATAGCAGGTATTGCTTGAAAGATTGGGCTAGTTGCATAAACAAATACTATTTCTATTTTTTTTTTTCTAAATTGAAAGATTGACATTAATGACCAGAAAATAAAATTTAAATAATTTACTAATAATTGAAAATTATTATTTCCTCTAGAAATTGTTGGTACTCTTAAAATTTTTAATTTATTTTTATTTTCACTATAAAAAAATTTCTTTTTATATTTCTTTGGAATGGCTTTGTTTGGGTAATTTGGTTTTTCTGTCAAAACATGAATTTTATTTCTCTGCTTTAATTGATTAATTACAATATTTATACGAAAATTTTCTGGCCAAAATCTTTGGGTTACCAATAATATATTCATTTATATTTTATTAACTGATTTTCTATAAATAATTAATGCTAAAATTATAGCAATTAAGAAGCCACCATTAACATAACCCGCTCCACTACCTAATTGAGTTCCAATAATTGGTATTAAAAATGATTTTTCAATCAAATTAACTTTTTTTGATAAACCAAAAATAATTAAAAAAATAAATATTACGATAGAAAAATAGCCAAATTCTGTAATCAGTTTAGCAAAGTTATTCCTTCCATCATTATAATTAAGATAAAAAACATCTGGATCTTGCAAATTATCTTTCACATTATAATCATCAATTTTCTTTATTTTTTTAATATCAACTTTAGTATCTAGATTTAATCTAACAATATTGTCTATTACATATTTAAAATGTGAATATGAATAATTGTTATAACCCCATCCAAATGGATTTTCTTTGATACTTGAAAAAGTATTTAAAAGTGAAATTTGATAAACCTGAGTTGTTATATTTGGATATTTATATTTTTTCTCTGAAAAATTAATTCTTTTAGATTTATCATCTAAAAGTATTTTTAAACTATCAAAATCTTTGGTTTTATTTTCATATATTTTCATATTGAAAAACAATCTAATATCATTTGCAGAAATATTACACTTTGTAAAAATTTTTGTTTTATATACATTTTGGTTTATAGTTTTAGATATTTCATAGATAAATTTTTCTTTTTTATCTTTCAATTTCTTAGTTTGCATTTGCAATAAAAATAAGTCGTCTGAAGTATTTTTAAAATTTTTCATTTTTGCAGAATTAAAATTTATTTGTTTTTGCAAATTTTCAATTTTTGTTTTTTTAGAAGTTACGTAAATTATAAAATTATTAAATTCTAAACAATTATTTAGGTTTTGGTAAAGTTTCTCATTTTTTTTTATATTCTGGTTAAATTCAGAAAAATCTTTAAGGGAAGCAACAGCTATTTTGTTAAATTTTTTTTGAGTATTTAAATAATCTAAACTCTGTAAAAGATTTATTCTTTCTATTCTTGAAAGACAACTCTCTTTTAAGCTCACAGATAAAATTGAGAAAACAACTAAAATCATTGGAATTATAAAATATTTATAGTTTTTTTTATTAAACGAAAAAATTAATCCTAAAAAACTAATAATTGCTCCTAAAAGCAGCGTCATTGAAAATATTGAAAAACACAAAACTAATATTAGAATGTAAAACATAATATTTTTTAATTTTAGAAATTCATTTTCTTTAATAGAAAATAAAATGCAAAAAATTGCACCAAGTGCTACCATTCCAAAATGAGAATTCTCACCCAATAATTTAAAATTAAAATCTGAAAAATTTGTGAATAATCCACATGCTCCTGATTGAGTATTTTCTACAAAAGTAAAATCTTTATAATTCAGAAGGATATTGAATAAAACAATTAATAGAAACACTTTAGATATAATTTCAAAAATTTTACCAAATTCAATTTTTTGAAATTTTAAATAATGGTAAGAAAATAATAAATAAAAAGAAAATAAAATTATATTTTTATCAAAATTTAAATTTTTAAATATTAAATTTATTAAATAATGAATTAAAATAAATAGAATTATACTTATTATTAAATAATCAATTTTGAAATTTAACGATTTGAAGTATTTTATAAAATAAATAAATGAAAAAAAAATAATTAAAAATCTAAAATCAAAAAAACTACTTTTTAAATCCCATAAAAAAAAAGCTGAAAATAAAGACAAAAACAATAATATAAATTCAAAATTATTTGATAAATAAATTTTGCTTAAATTATTTTTCACTTAAATGACTATTTTTTATATTTTTGAAGATATTTATAAATTAAACAAATAAATAATATATTTAAAAAAATTGCTAAGAAAATTTGATATGTATTTGGAAAATTATAACCAAAATGCCATAATCTAAATGCTATTATTTGTGAAAATAAAGAACACAATAACAAATTATTATTACAAAACCTAAATACTAAAAATTCTACAAAATTAATAAGTTGAATAATTAAAAATATAGATATTAATAAAAAAGTAACTGAACCTGAATAAAATAAAAAACCAACTATTCCTGGTAATGTAAAGGATACAAGTTCTGAAGAGTTTGGCCTAAAATCTTTTTTTAAATTGTCAAAAAAAGATAGCTGTCCAATTTGAGGCTTATTATTTATTGCTTCATATAATAAATTAAATCCTAAATTATCCATAGAATACACGGCCATTAAGGCCTCTATTCCAAATATACGTGAAAAAACTGTTTCTAAAAAATTATACGAAAAAACAAAAATTTTTTTTGAAATATCTAAATTATTTATATTAAAACTCCCAATACTACTTTTTTCAACTGTATTTGAAAATAAAGAAGGATCTCCTCGTAAAGGTGATAAAACTTCAATTCCAATTAAAAAAAAAATTAAAATAATCAAAGTTGTAATAATTAAATAAAAATCTCTATTTTTTATTATTTGTTTATACATTGCAAAAACTATTGAAGAAGAATTTAAAAAATTTCCTCTGCTTAGCATAGAAATATTAGATATGAATGTTTCTAGTATTAAAAATAAAGAGTAAAAATAAATGTAAAATTTTTTATGAACTTTGTTTGAAATAAAAAGATCTATAATAACACAAAAAAAAGATGAAAAACCAAACAAGAGCAACCATTTAATAGGAGCTTCAATTAAAAAATTAATATCATATTTTGAAGCTATACCTCTTTGATATATGGAAAATTGAAAGTTAATAAAAGCAATAATAATTACTAATAAAAGAAAAGATAGGAGTATATAAAATTTATATTTATCTAAGATTTTTATAAATTTTGGATTTAAAATTAATTTATTCTCAAATTTTATTTTTTTTGGGAAAGTTATTGATCTAAATATAATTGACAAAATTATAGTAAATGACAACAAACTACTTAAAATTAAAATGTTATCTAATGAATCTTTGCTAAAATTAAATGATCCAGTACCCTCTTTAAAATTATAATTGAAAAATGATATGGTAACTACAAAATCTAACCAAAAGGTTATAAAAATAATGATTGTAAAGAAAATTTCAAAAAAATAATAATCTTTTTTAAATACATTTAAAATCATTATTAAAGAAATTATACCAAAAATAGAATAAACCAATTTTGATCCAATATAATTGGAAAAACCAATGATGAATAATACTGAAAATGATACTAAGAAAATGAATTTAAAGTACTTTAACATTTATTTTTTAACTAATTGTTGATTTGAACTTAATAACGTAGACCAATATAAATAAATTATGCTACCTATAAAAATATCCCCTAAAGATAGTGTTAAAAAAGGTAAAATTAGAACAAAAAATATAAAAAAGATCATCTCATTATTAACATATCCATGTTTTTGAAATTTTATTTTTTTAATTGTGTAAAATATTAAATATAAAATAGGCATTAAACCTAATAAACCAAAATTATAAATAAAATCTAAATAAAAATTTTTTGAAGTTTGTTGTTCATACATCTCATTTGAGACATTAAAACCAAAAAATAAATTGTTAAAATTCTGAATTGAGTATGAGACATAGTGTAAATATGAATTCATATAAGTATAAGAAAAAACAATAATTTCCTCTGAATAAATAAATAAAGTAAAGATAAAAGTTGGTATAAAAATCAAATAAATTCGTTTTTTATTTAAAACAATAAAAATAAATAAATATAGAAATATAAGTCCAATAATTAAATATAAATCTGATTTGATGCCACAGAAAATTAATAAATTTAAGATATATATGTAACTAACAACTTTATTTTTTCTTAAATTTACAATTTTAAGAAATGCGTAAAATGAGAAAAATAAAACAAAAATATCTTGTGCCTGCAGTATATTTTCAGACATTATTCTTATATAGTCTCTCATAAAATTTATATCTAAAAAGAAAAGAAAATTAAAAATTAAGATATATGTTGAAAAAATATAAAATGAATATTCAAAAAATAAAATATTTTTTTGTTTATTATTAATTATCACTCCGCCCAATATTAAAAAAGTCATTGGAATTAACAATTGAATAAGATTTAAATGGGTATGAATAGTAACTTCATTCCTAAATAAGTTTATACTAATTATAGAAAAAATAGCTGTTAAGACAAAAGTAATGGGAACAATCTTATTATTGATTTTTCTCATAATGAAATAAAGAATAAAAGGCAAAAAAATTAAAATATTAGTTAATCTATTTTTTGAATTTTCAATAGAAGTTACATTTAAGAGTTCAATATTTAAAAAATAAATTTGTAAATCTTGGTCATAAAATATGAAAAAAATAGGTGTTAAGATTATTATTAAAAATAATTTATAAAATATATCTTTTTCTAAATTAATATTTGGAGAAATATAAAATATTAAAGCTAAAATCGAACTTAACAAAAAACCTAAAGAGTAAAAAATTTCATCTGTACCAAATATTAAATAAATGACTGGAATTATTAAAATTACACTTAGACTATAAAACATATCTATAATAAAATAATTATCTCTCGAATGACTTAAAAATATTCTTCTTTGTCTTGAATAAAGCGCTATGATCATAAAATTAAGACCTATAGTTGAAAAAAATAAGGTTAAATAAATAATCGTTTCATTAGTATTGCTTATTAAATAATTTTTAAAATCATAAAAATTAAAATGTATCTTTGAAGATAGATAGAGAATAAAGATAAAACTCAAAATAATTAAAGGATAAATAATTTTTTTTAATGATACATTTTTATTTATAAATGATGCACCAAAAATTTGATTAAAAAGTGAGCCAGGGAATGAACCAATCATAAAACATGCAAATAATATACCTGCTGTTTCTTTAGAAATAAATAAAACTAAAAAATATCTAAATAAAAAATTACTTAATGATATCGATATAGATGAAATAAAATTAACTTTAAAAATTTCAGTTAAAACATATTTATTTTGATTTATAAATTTAAAATTTGTAATATTAAGTTTTAGTAGCAAAATTATTAATGTAACTAGGAATATTACATACAAATAAATTGTAATTTTTAAATAAAATAAACTTTTAATTAACCCAAAAAATAAAACTAGCAAACAGAATAAAATAGAAAAAAATAAGTGAATTCTTAAAGATCTAATATTTTTTTTAATCTCAAATTTAGTCAGCATTAATTCAAATACCCAACCAAGAATAACAACCAAAGAAATTGAGAGAGCAAGTGAAATATCGCTTATTTGATTTTTGAATATAAAAGAAATTAAAATTATTATTATTGGAATAGATAAAATTAATCTCTTAAGTAGCATTTCATCAGCTAAACGAATATTTTTGTCAGCTATAATAATTGATCTTAAATTCCCTGAGAATAACTGGCAAATCAATATGGTTAGACTTATTAAAATTCCTATCTCTGCAGTTAGAACAAAATAACCGGAAATAAAAAATGTGATTAAAATAAAATTAGCAAAAAAATTATTTATTAATAAATTTGGATATATTGAGAAAATTTTTAAATAAGATTTGTATAACTTTTTTATCATGAATATTATTTTAGCTCTTAAATTTCATCTAAATTATAAATTTCATCACATATTTTTAATGGAACTTCATCGTGAGAAACAATTAAAATAGTTTTGTTTTTACTTAATACTTTTATTGAGTTAATTATATTTATTTCTGTTACTTTATCTAAATTATTTGTGGATTCATCAAGAATGAGTATTTCTGGATCATGATATAAAGCTCTAGCTATTCCAAGTCTTTGAATCTGACCTCCAGATATATTTTTACCAAGTTCACTTATTTTTTTATCGATACCTCCAACTTTATTTATAAATTTATCAAGCTGTGAAAGAGAAATGGCTTTTTTAAGTCTTTCACTGCAAATTTCAGTTTCTTCGGTACCATAAGCAATATTGTTTTTGATTGTTGTTTCATTCAACATTATTCTTTGTGGAACATAACCAATTTTTTTAAACCAGTTAAAATTATTTAAATTTAATCTTTTTTTGTCAATTAATATATTGCCAGTTGTAGGTTGCAAAAGTCCTGTAATAATATTTACTAAGGTTGTTTTACCACTGCCTGTTTTGCCTTTTATTCCAATAATCTTATTTTTTTTTAAAATTAAATTTAAGTTATTTAATATTAAATTTTTCTCACCATATGAATATGACAAATCTTTTAATTCTATACTTTCTTTAAAATTTATAGTTTCAGATATAGTAAGATTTTTTTCTATATAATTTAAATCAAAGCTTAGATTGTCAGTAAGTTTTAAATAATATTTTAAATGTTGAATTGCAGCTATAATTTTGTTTAAAGATGGAATAAGTCTAAACCCTATAGCTGCAAATAAAGCAACAAAAGATACTATTTCTTTAGTATCTAATTTTAGAAACAACATTAAAAAAATAATTAACAAAATTATTATTATGGCTACAAATTCAATTATAATTCTCGGTATAGTTTTATAATATTCATTAATTTTTATTGAATTACTATAAACATTAGTTGAGATAGAAAATTTATTTAAAAAAAAATTTTGTTTTTGGTAAATTTTAATATCTTTAAAATTATTAATTGATTGATTTATTTCTTGAATCAATCTTTTAGATTTATTTTGATAATCTTCTCCATACTTTATTAACTTCGGATTTAATATTTTTAAAAAGAAAAAACCCAAAAAAAAACCAATCAAAACAACAAAAAAAGTTACTAAAGGCTGAAAAAAAATTAATATTAATACAAATGCGAATATTAATATAATCTCTGATACCAGAATTATAGATTGATGAATATTGTGTGTAAAGTTCTCTACATTTATAATATTTCTCACTAATTCTGAGGAATTTTTTTTTAAATAATTTGAATAATTAAAATTAATATATTTTTCAAAAAGTCTATTTGTGAGATTATGATTAATTTTATAGATTAGATTAAACTGCCATCTATTGAATTTAATTAAATATATTGTTTTTAAAAAATAGATAATAAATAAAAACAAAAGTACATTGTTTAAACTAAACATACTTAAATCAAACCGGTCAAATAAAATTATTTCAACATTCATTAAAGATGACACAAGAGGAACTATTAGTCCTATACTAAATATCTCTAAAATGGTTGCTAAGGATGTAAGGAATAGAAATTTAGGAATTTTAACTTTAAACTTAAAGTCCAATAATTGATGAATTTTTAGAATCTCTTTCATATTTATAATATGATTAAGTTAATTTACTAATATAGATAACATAAATTATATAAAAAAAAATTATATTATGAAAAAAGACATAGATTTAGTTCTGCTAGCAGGAGGAAAAGGTACCAGAATAAAAAAATACCTAAAAGGATATCCTAAGCCAATGATGAAGATAAATGAAAATAGATTTTTATTTTTATTACTAAAATATTTTTCTAAATTTATAACTGGTAAAATATACATTCTTGCAGGGTACAGAGGTCAAACTATAAAAAAATTATATCACAAGAAATTATTTAATTTTTGTGAAGTTAATGTAATCATAGAAAAAAAACTTTTGGGTACTGGTGGAGCAGTTTTAAGTTTAAAAAATAAAATCAAAAATAATTTTATATTAATAAATGCTGATACCTTTTTTCCAATTAATTTAAAAAAATTTGTTGAAGACTCTAATAAAAAAAAACTTATTCATTTAGCTCTTACTGATAAAAAAAACTATAAGTCAAATAAGAAACTTATTAATTTAAATTACTCAAAAAAAAGTGGACTATTTTTATCTAAGAATAAAACTAAATACATGAATGGAGGTATATATTTAATAAAAAAAAAAATTTTCTCATATATGAATAATAAATATTTTTCTCTTGAAGAATTTATGATGAAAAATTTAATGAAAAAAAGATTAATTTCAGCAAAATTTTACAAAGAATCTTTTATTGATATAGGCACACCGACAAAACTTAGAGAATCAAAAAAATTTATAAAAAATTTTTATAATAAACCAGCTGTAATTTTCGATAGAGATAATACTTTAACCTATGATAAAGGGTACACTCATAAAACAAATGATTTAATTTTCAAACCAAAAATATTTAATTTTCTTAAACATATTTCAAAAAATAAAAAATTCATATTTATAGTAACCAATCAAGCAGGAATTGGCAAAG
>MDTG01095706.1_pt1 | contig 19955 bp, 14 predicted proteins | sample 811421 | NCBI WGS metagenome assembly MDTG01 (sample SAMN05326645, study PRJNA326480) | marine metagenome | isolation source: seawater | place: Pacific Ocean: South East | collected 2011
GAAAGCACCAGGGTCCCCACGGTTATCAGCAGCCCGTCGATGGAGCGACCGGAAACAGGCGCCCTCCCGATCGAAGAAGCGCCGCCGCTGCAGGCTGCCGCGCAGCCGGACCACGGGACCGGGTCGGCGGTTCCGATTGGTCGCGCGAGGCAGCTCGAACGGGAGGTCGTCGTACTCCGGGAAGAGCCGGTGGCAGGCACGCGTCTGGAGGTCCGGGGTGGTCGACCACTCCGCGGGGATCGAGAGCGACCAGTCGACGAGCTCGGGGTCCATGTAGGGGACCCGGATCCCTCGGGACGCGCGACAGAGCCCGAAGGGATTGAGGGCGATCGAGCGTCGACCCCAGTTGTGGAAGGTGAAGCTGGTGATCGGGTTGGGCCGGTCAAGGTGGGACGCCAGTTCCTCGGACACGAGTTCGACCACCTCGGGCTCGCCGGCGATGGGAACGGGTGAATCACGACTGATGCGCTCGAGCCACTCGGCGGGGACCACCGAGGTCAGGGCGAAGAGCTCGCGGCACCACCGGTCGAGCGCCCCGCGGCCGAGCAGTTCGTGCATCCGCGGGGTGTTCAGGGGGTTCCTCAGCACCGAACCACACCCCAGGCCGTCGTACCAGCCGCCACCGCCGCGAAGCAGTTCGGACCACAGCGGGAGCAGCCAGCCATGTTCGACCGCCTCGTACCCGCAGCGGGGGTGCCGGATCCGCTCGGCCTCGAGCCAGGTCGAACGGGAGGGACCGACCTCCCGCATCGGCAGTCCGGACCTACGGGCGATCGTTCGCGCGAGGCGGACGTCGGCGTTGCCCCGCGACCCGATGGTGATCACCCCCCGGGGAGGGGTCCCGAGGGACAGCAGCTCCAGGAGCATCATCCGGGAATCGCGACCACCGGAAAGGGGCATCAGGAACTCGTCCTCCGCCGGACGGGTGCGATCCATCGCGACGCGGAACCGGTCGATCCAGCCGTCGAGGGCATCCTCGGGTGACCCCGGGGAATCGGGATGGACCGGACCGGGAGCGTGCTCGATCGAGAGTCCCTCGCAGGACCAGCGCAGCACCGAGGCGCCCGGAACCCGGTGCACGCCGCGGTAGAGGGTGCGATCCCCGACCATGAACCCCGCACGACACAGGACCCCCGCGCCCAGCGGATCGAACTCCATGCCGGGGATCGAGGCCGCGACCCGCTGGGGGGCGTCGGAGATCGTCAGCGCCCCGGTGGATCCGTCGTGGTGGTAGTAGAACGGGAGGTAGCCGTAGCGATCGGTGCGCAATTCGAACGTCGCCCCGTCCCAGCTCCAGGACCCGATGGTCTCGGTTCCCACGGCACCGGACTCCGGGAGGTGGGAACCGGAGCGGTGGGCCAGGTCGCCGGTGGCGTGGGCGACCCCGTCGATGGTTCTGAGCTTCACCAGGGGGTACATGGACGCTCCAGTCGGACCGGGCACCGGGGTTCGTGGCCTCCGTCCGCGCCAGAGCGTACCAAGCATCGCCGTCCGGACGTCGGCCGGTGGTTCACGAGTCGCCCGCCGCCGGAAGCGCGAGGATCCGGTCCAGGAAGCCGGACAACCGCTCGGCGAGGTGCCCGCGTTCGTAGGGTCGGAGGCCGTTCGCCCGTCGGTCGGCGAGCCCGTCCAGGATCCCCGCGCGCAGGTCGCGGTCCAGCTCGCGGATGGACGCCGCGATCGACGCGGGCGAGTTGGGGATGCACGGATAGCAGCCATCCATCGAGGACACCAGGTCGAGCGCGTCGCCGGGGGGGAGGGCGGCGAGGATCGGGCGTCCCGAGGCGAGGTACTCGTAGGTCTTCCCCGGCACGATCAGCTCGCGCGACGACGGGGGCAGCGCCCCGCAGGGAAGGAACAGCGCGGAGGCCGCGCGGAGTCGTTCGACCATCCGGGCATGCCCGAGGTACCCCGAGAGCTCGACCTGCTCCGGACCGGGTGAGCGCGCCACGCAGTCGCGGAGTCGGTCGTCCGCCTGGCCGATGAAGCGGAATCGAAGGCGCTCGTGGATCGACGGATCGGTTCGACGAAGCAGTTCCGCCGCGGCGAGGAGGTGCTCGGGCGTGCGACCGGAACGATCCAGGCGCGGTTGCCCGATCCTCCGGAGGTGATCGACCACCCGTCGGACCGGGGTTCGCTGCGAGGACGCGTGCTCGCACAGGAAGGTGCCGCAGTGGAGGATCTCCAGTCGATCCGCGGTTTCGGGGGGGGGACCGGAGAAGTCGGCGGCGGTGAATCCGTTGGTCACCACGGTTGCCCGGCGCTCGAGGTCGAGGCCGAGTCCGGGGCCGAGCACCCGGCGGATCCGCCGGAGGGACTCCCGGGTGTTGAGGACCACGCCGTCGACGAGGTCGAGCGCGTCGCGCATGCGCCGGAGTTCCCCGGGCTGCCGCCAGAACGGCCGGTCGGGCCAGGGGTCGAGGGCCCACGGGTCGCGCAGGTCGAGCACGATGCGGGCGCGTCCCAGCTTCCTCAGGGCGGGAAGCACGCTGGCGGTGATGAAGGGACTCATGGTGATCAGGACGACGTCCGGGTCGAGTCGTTCGCAGGCGCGCTCGATGGACGAGCAGAACGGTCCGCAGGAGGCGGCGATGGTCCGCTCGACGCCGCCGTGGGGAAGTTCGAGGGGGGCGCGTTCCTCGACCCGGATGAGCCGCGATGCATCACCGATCGACTCGAGCAGTCCGTCGTCACGGGGCTCGTACCGGGAGCGCGGGTGGTCGGAGGATCGGGTCAGCACCGTCGTCTCCCAGCCGAGCTCCGGGAGGTGTCGCGCGAAGGAGGCGGGACGCTGGGACCCCGCGCCGCCGTCGGGCGGGAAGTACCAGGCGACGAGTAGGAGCGAGGGACGGGACATCCGGTCCAAGATCGGCATTGTGCGTTTGGACGCGCCAGAGCCGGCCAAATTAAGTCGGCTTCTTTCCTGCCACCGGCGAGGTCTTGGCGATGTATACGGGATCCCGACCGATCGGCGGGATGAACGAAGTCGCGACCACGAGCGCCAACACATGACCACGCAGGCCGCCATCGCGTTCGCGGGAGACCGCATCTGGTCGATGACCCTTGCCCAGGAGGCGGGGGAGGTGTCCGCACGGGCGTGGGAACAGCAGGTGGACTCGAGCATCGTCCACCCCCTGGCCCTGCTGGTCCTCGGGGTCTCGGTCATCTGGATGTTCGCGGCCCCGAGGGGGAGGGCGATCTGGTCGGTCCTCGTGATCGCCTGCTTCATACCGGTCGCCCAGCGGATCGCGATCGTCGAACTGGACTTCAACTTCCTGAGGATCATCGGGGTCTGCGCACTGCTCCGGCTGCTGCTCTACGGGGAACTCCGGACCATCCGGATCGAGCTCGCCGACCGGCTGATGATCGCGCTGGTGGGTTCGGTGGTGGTCCTCTCCCTCCTGCGCGGGGGAACCGGGGAGGCGGTCACCCAGGCGGGGGCCGGCCTGAGCTTCTTCACCATGTACTGGGCGGGCCGGGGACTGGTCCGGACCAGCGAGGACGTTCGACGGCTCATGATCGGGGTGGGGGTGGTCGCGGTCCCGGTGGCGCTGTTCATGACCATCGAGCAGCTGACGGGACGGAACAACTTCAGCGTGTTCGGGGGGGTCGACACCTACACGATCCTCCGGGCGGGGAAGCTGAGGGCGCAGGGGGCCTTCTGCCACCCGATCATCGCGGGCGTGTTCTTCGCGTGCCTGATTCCGGTCTCGGTGGGCATCATCCTCGGTCGGGCACGGCGGACGGCGGTCCTGCTGGGGGGCTGGCTCCCGATCGTGCTCGGGGGGGTGGTGGTCGTCATGACCAACAGCAGCACGCCGATCGCCGGCGTGCTGATCGGACTGCTGGGCTGGTCGGCGTTCAGGCTCCGGAGGAACTTCGGGATCTGCATCGTGGTGCTGCTGGTGCTCGGGCTCGCGGCGCACTTCGCCTCTTCGCGGGGGCTCCACGGGGTGGTGTTCAATCGGGTCGACTTCACGGGTTCCTCGACCGGCTACCACCGGTACCTCCTGGTGGACGGACTGCTCGAGAACGTGTCCAGCTGGGCCCTGCTCGGGGACAGCGAGCCCGGCTACAACCAGTCGTTCCAGGACCAGACGAACATGTACGTGATCACCGCGCTGACGGGAGGACTGCTCGCGCTCGGCATCCAGGTCGCACTCGTGGTCGCCGCGTTCAGGTCCGCGGCCGCGGGGATCCGGGCGGCGTCCACCCGGGACGGACTGCTCACCTGCTACGGGCTGGGGTGCGCGTTCATGGTGGCCTGCGTGTCGTTCACCGCGGTGGCCTGCTTCGGACAGGGGGCCTTCACCTGGTACGCACTCCTCGGGGTACTGGTCTCGGTGTCCCGATCGGTCGCAGGAGCGTCATTCCCCGCCGACCGTCCCCGGACCGACGGGGACCCGCCACGCCCGGGGACCCTGGCGGAGGAGCGGGCGGCTCGGCCACCTGGAGCCGGTCCGGCTGATAAAGCCCGATCCCGGGCGGCAGCGTCGTGAAAGACCCGGAAATCGGGGATCATGCACGAGACTGTCCGGAGAAACCGAAGGACACTTCAAGGGGACGGCCGCGTGCGTCGACGCGCACCGGCAGGGACCGCGGGCTGGGAGCCTCGACGTTGTCGAACCATCAGGACAGATCGAGACCGCGACGGGTCCTGGCGATCAGCTCCGGTGGTGGTCACTGGATCCAGCTGACCCGGCTGGCCCCGGCGTTCGAGGGTTCCAGGGTCACCTGGGTCACCGTCACCAGCGGGAAGGGTCGCGAGGAGTTCGAGGTCGAGGGCCGGGTGTTCTCGATACCCGACGCCACCCAGTGGGAGAAGCTGAGGTTGATCAGACTGTTCCTCAAGGTGCTGTACTGCATCGTCCGGGTCCGACCGCACGTGATCGTCAGCACCGGGGCCGCGCCGGGGTACTTCGCGATGGTGATCGGACGGTACCTGCGGATCAGGACCTGCTGGGTCGACTCCATCGCGAACATCGATCGGATGTCGCTTTCGGGAAGGATGAGCCGGAAGTTCGCGGGCTTGTGGCTGACCCAGTGGAAGCACCTCGAACGGCCCGAGGGACCCGTCTTCAGCGGTTCGGTCCTCCCGGAACTGCACGATGCACTCCAGTCCGGGGAGGACGACCCGTGATCTTCGTGAGCGTGGGAACCCAGGCCCCGTTCGACCGGCTGTGCCGGGCGGTCGACGACTGGGCGATCCGGGAGGGACGCGACGACGTGTTCATCCAGACCGGACGCACCGACTGGACCCCGAGGGGCTGCGAGTACGTCAGAGAGCTCTCCTTCGGGAGTTTCAAGGAACGGGTCCGGGAGGCGAGCCTGCTGGTCTTCCACGCGGGGATCGGGAGCATCGTCGCGGGGATCGAGCACGGCAGGCCGATGGTGATCGTGCCTCGGCTCGCGAGGTTCCACGAGACCCGGAACAACCACCAGGTGGCGACGGCCGAACGATTCGCCAAGCTCCCCGGGATCCACGCCGCGCGGGACATGGATGAACTCGCTCGGCAACTCGCTCGCGCCGGCACCTTCGAGGCGCCCGAGCCGATGAGCGGGGTGGCCGGCCAGGACCTGATCGATGCCCTCCGGGGCTTCATCGAGCGGCCGGACTGAGCCGGGGCATGCTCCGGCGCAGCAGCGAATGGGATCCGCGGGACCGGCAAGGTCCGCATCCTTTATGAGTGGACCCACCAGCGCCGCACCAGCCGATAAAGGGGAGATGCACCGATCTCCAAAGCGCCGCTTTGAGGACGAATCTGGAGGGGTAAACTGAGGAAGGTCGATCCCGGGATCGACCTCGTCCCGTCCCCGGAACGCCCGACGTAGGTCGTGGATTACCGGACCCCGCGGCCGAGCCCCGACCCTGGTCGAGAATCAACCCATGGCACTCAATGAAGTCAACGTCGTCATCCTGGTGGGCGGCCCCGGACAGTCCTCCCTGAGGGAGATCGCGGGCCATTCGGTCTCGCTGCTGCCGGTCCCCGGATACCGGCACTGCCTGCATGCCTGGTTCGAGATCGTCCAGCGGATGGATCCCGTGAACAAGATCCACGTGCTGACCGGGCGACCGGAGGACAAGCGGGTCATCGGGGCCGCGGCGGGGGAATGGGATGCCGGTCACCTCGGCCAGACCGGGGTGCACGCCGACCACAACGACCATCGGGGCACCGCGGGGGCCCTGCGTGACTTCGCGACGTCACTCAACTACGCGAGCGACCTCCTGGTCATCGAGGGCAATCGAATCCCGCCGGTCAACCCGGAGGCGTTGTTCGACCTCGAATACGACCGCGAGGACGTGATCGGGGTGCTGGGCCGGGATCGGTCCTTCCAGCCGTCCGGCCTGTTCCTGATGAAGAACCGGATCCTGGACCTCATTCCGGAGATCGGCTTCTTCGACCTCAAGGAACAGCTGATCCCCCGAGCGCTCGAGCGGGGGGAACGGATCCTGGTCCGGCCGACCGGGGAAGGGGGCGACCGGATCTCGGACCGAACCAGCTACCTGAAGGGGGTCCGGGAGCTGGGCGCGCGCGCCCAGGGCCGGGCGGTGCGGGGCCCGTGGATCGCGGACGGTGCGGACGTGCACGAGGAGGCGGACGTGAAGACCGGGACCCTGGTCTCCGAGGGCTGCCGGATCGGAGCTCGCTCGGTGGTCAAGGACTCGGTGCTCCTCGAGGGGGCGGTGGTCGGGACGGACTGCCTGATCGTCGACTCGGTCATCCAGGGAGGAATCACCCTGGCGCCGGGGACCAAGGTGGTCAGGGGAGCGTCCTACGAGGGGGACTCCTCGATGCTGGAAGCGGGCGTGCTCTCGTGAAGCTGGGGGAACGCCGAGGCTGGATCATCCGGGACTACGTCATGCTGCTGGCACTGGTGTCGGCCTCGATCTGGTTCGCGAGGGACGCCTGGCTGGACATGTTCAACCGTGCGATGGTCAATCCCGAGCACGGACAGGCACTCTTCGCCCCCCTCATCGCGGCCTACCTGTTCTGGCTCCGACGGTCCCGCCTCCAGTTCCTCAGGTTCCGGCCGAGCCTCGGGGGAACCCTGGTGATCGCCGGCAGCATCTTCCTCCTCTACCTCGGAAGCGAACGGAACCTGCTTTCGCTCTGGCACCTCGCCGCGGTGCTGCTGCTGGTGGGCTGCGTCATCACCATGACGGGGTTCGAGGTGGTCCGCCAGTTCGCGCCCGTCATCATCTGCCTGTTCTTCCTGGTACCGACCCCGGGCTCGGTGCGCATGCTGCTGGCGGCGCCGTTGCAGGACCTCGCGACCGCGGGGGCGATCTCCGTGCTGGACCTGACCAACGTGAACGCGGTCCATGACGGCGTGGTGATGCAGATCGGGTACCCCCCGAAGAACGTGGTGATCGGAGAGGCCTACAACGGGATGAGGATCATCTTCGGGCTGTTCCTGGTCGTCTACGGGTTCGCCTTCAGCGCCCCGTACCGGATCGAGACGAGGCTCCTCCTGCTGGCAAGCTGCCCGATCGTCGCCCTGCTGTGCAACGTGATCAGGATGATCCCCACCAGCCTCGTCTACGGACACGGAAGCCATGAGTTCGCCGACGCGTTCCACTGGTATTCGGGCTTCATCATGCTCCCCATGGCGCTCCTGATGGTGATCGGGCTGGTCAGCCTGCTGAACTGGCTCGACGTACCCACCATGAAGTGGAGGCTGGTGCCCCAATGAAGGTGAAGAGATCCCTCAACATCCGGATCAACCGCATCGCACCGGTCCTGAGCCTGCTGGTGCTGCTGGTCCCCGCGGTGGTGATCACCAACCCCGGGCTGAGCAGCGCCCAGATCCGCACCTACCACGAATCGGTGGCCGCCCAGCTGTCGGGGTTCCCCTATCGACTCGGGGGCTGGGTCGGAGTGGACGTGGCCCTGCCCGCCGAGGAGAACGCGGTGGAGCCGAACATGGTGGTGAGCAGGCGGTACTCGAGGATCGGAGGATCGGGATCGGTGAACCTCGGCCTGATCCACTGCAAGGACGTCCGCGACATGCACGCACACCGGCCACCGAGGGCCTTCCAGGCCGGGGGGTGGTCCCGATACGAGACCGTGACCGTCCCGGTGTCGATCGAGGGCCAGCGGGCGGAGATGGATGTCTTCCGGTTCCGGCGCGTGGATCGACAGGGCATCGAGGAGTACCGGACGGTGGCCAGCCTGTTCGTGCTTCCGGAACAGGGGGTGATCACCAACCTGGGTGAACTCAACCAGGTGGCGTCGGTCAGCATGCGGACGACCCTGCTGGGCGTGGCGCAGGTACGCCTCGAATTCGACGGCCGACCCGGCCTCGAGGAGGTCGCGGAACTGTCGACGGAATTCCTGGGGCTGCTCCCGGAGGGGACCATCCGGAGGATCGTGGACCCCACGGACCTCGACCAGTCCTCCATGCCGGTGGAAGACGGGCGGGAGACCGATCAGTCATGAACGATCAACGGGAATACAGCAACGAGGAACTGGGCGCGATGTCGGTCGCCCGGCACGAGCACCCCAACTGGATCGAGCTGTTCCGTGACCGGCTGGCGGGCCGGTGGGCGGTGGCGCTCCCGGTCAGCATCCTCGCGGGATGCCTCGCCTCGCTCGCGTGCTGGTACGTGGTCCCGGCGAGGTACGAGTCCTCGGGGCTCATCGAGGTGGATGCACGCCGGGGGGTGGTGGTCTCCCGACTGCCCGAGGAGAGCGAGAGCAGCAGGACGTTCACGATGTACCTGCAGAACCAGATCAACCTCATCCGTTCGGAACGCGTCCGGGAGGCCGCAATCGAGTCCCCGGAACTCCGCTCGCTCCGGCTGACCCGGAGCGGGGAGTCCCTGATCGACTCGATCGAGCGGAACCTGGAGGTCAGCATCCCCTCCAGGTCCTACCAGATCCGGGTCGGCTACACCGACACCAGCCCGCTGGCGGCGGTGGAGGTGACCAACGCCGTCATGCTTTCCTACATCGAGATCCACGGGAACTCCCGGGGGTCCGAGCTCGACCAGACCTCGCAGAACCTGAGGCTCGAGAAGCAGGCGAATCGCGACCGGCTGCAGGCCAAGCGCGACGAGCTCCAGGACCTGATACGACGGAGCCAGGACGGCATGGGGGACGTGTCCGGGGTCATGCAGCGACTGGCCGAGGAGCGGCAGACGATGCTCGCGAACCAGGAACGGATCCAGGAGGTGATGTCAACGCTCGAACGGTCCTCCACCGACGCGGGCATCGGCGTCGCGGAGATGACCGGAGAGGAGATGCCGGTCCCCAGCCAGGAGGAGCTCGAGGCGTTCGACCCCAGGCTGGTCGCGATGCGGGAGGCGATCCTCCGGGATCAGAACGACCTCGACAAGATCCGGCCGAGGCTCAAGGAGTCCCACCGTCTGGTCAGGAAGCTCACCCTCGGGATCGAGACCCAGCAGCGTTCCCTCGAGGACGCGATCGAGGAGGCCCGCTCGCGCTGGTACGCGGGGCCGGGCCAGGAACTCTCGTACCGCAACCTGCAGCTCGAGGGGAACCGGCTGAAGGACCGTCTGCTGACCAGGCGCGAACGGATGCAGCAGCTGCAGAGGCACCAGGCCCAGTACGTCCAGATCCAGAAGGACGTCGGGGTCCTGGAGGACGACTACGCGAAACTCGAGGATCGGCTCACGAGCGTGGAGCGCGAGGCTCCCTACATCGGGGATCGGATCAAGATCGTGCAGGACGCCACGGAACCGGTCGCCACGGGGAATCGACGGATGCAGGTCGCGGGGGTCGCGTTCTTCGGCGGGATCGCGGCGGTGCTGGGCGGGTTCTTCGTGATCGGATCCGTGGACCAGCGTGCGTTCGCGGTCCGACAACTGAAGTCGGAAGGCGACGGTTTCCAGTGCCTGGGCGTGATCCCCGACACCACCACGTCGGATTCGGATCCCGACCTGCTCAACATCGCCATGACCTGCGTGCACCGGCTCCGCAACAAGATCGAGTCGACCCGGACCCGGGGGGAGGGCGGATACGTGATCCTCATCACGAGTCCGTTCCAGGGGGACGGCAAGACCACCCTGGCGACCCTGCTGGGGCACTCCTACGCCACCGCCGGGTTCAGGACCTGCCTGGTGGACTGCGACTTCATCGGCAGGTCCCTGTCGCACCACTTCGAGGAACTGAGGTCGGAAGGCCTCAAGGAGGTGATCCTCGGTTCCGAGATGGCCGGCCACCTCGTGCAGGTCGACGAGGGGAAGCTCTCCCTGCTCCCCATCGGGATCGACGACCGGGTCGACGCCGCGATGATGCAGTCCGACATCACGGCCTCGCTGCTCGCGAACCTTCGAGCCGACTTCGACTTCACGATCATCGACACCGGACCGCTCACCGGATCGATCGAGTCGACCCCGATCGCGACCAACGTGGACGGGGTCCTGCTCGCACTGCGCAAGGGACGGTCGAGGACCCCGCTCAGGAGGTGCGTCCGGGACCTCCGCGAACTCGGGGCCCGGTACCTCGGCGTCGTGCTGAACTACGCGGACAAGTCGGACTACCGCGACGTCTCCTCGGTCTCGAAGTCCATCGAGCAGGTGATCCGGGAGGAATCCGAGGGGATCAGGAAGAAGAACGCCCTAGCCGAGTCGCTCAGGACCAGGGGATCGAACACCTACGAATGAACCGGGATCGGACATGCCGTCGACCAGTGAAGTAGAACCAGCGACCCGAGCAGGTGCCATCGACGCACCGGGGCTCCGGATATGGGGACTCGACCTCGTCGAGATCCACGATGCGTTCTGGCGATCGCAGGGGGTCCAGTGCGTCAGGCGGGAGGAGGACCTCGAGCTCCAGGCCGGAAGCGACCTGTTCATGCTGATGGAGCCCGGACAGTGTGCGGTGTTCGACCTCACCCAGCTCGCCAACGCCATGGTCTGGAACCAGGCGCCACTCTCCCGGATCAGGGTGATGGACACCCGGAGGAGCTACGTCGAGAGGATCGTGGTCAATCCCAACGACGAACTGGTCAGGGTCTCCAGGGAGTACGGGGATCACCACGCGGGCTCCTGCAGGGTGCTGCTCACCAGGCGTGCCAGCCTCGCGCAGGCGTGGTCGGAATGCACCAGCCGACGACAGGGATGGACGGAACTCCGCCGATACATCGACTGGACCCGGACCGATCAGTACCGGATCGACGGGACCCTCGCGGACGGGACCAGCCGGGATCGATCCCTGAAGCTGCTCGACGACATCGTCGCCTCCTGGAAGGACCCCTCCCGGGCCATCGAAGGCGTCCGCGAGCTGATGCCCGGTGTCTGGGGCCTCGATCCCGAGCAGCTCAGGTCCATGTCCCACATCATCTCGCCGGCCTGGATCGGTTTCGAGGGTGGACGGGACCGCGACGGCATGCTGATCGGCCCCTGCGCCGCCCTGGACGAGGAACGGATCCCCCCCGAACGAAGGCTCAGGATGATCGACGTGGAGGACATCCGTTCCGGAGCGGAGAATCGTCGGGTCGAGGGCCGCAAGCCGGAACTGACCGCCTACCTGCTCGCCAAGCGGATGATCGACATGACGGTGTCCTTCCTGATCCTCCTCGCGCTCTCCCCGATCCTCCTGCTGGTCGCGATCGCGGTGGTCGCGGACGACGGCTGGCCGATCTTCTTCGGGCACAAGCGCCAGACCCGGGGTGGTCGGGAGTTCAAGTGCTGGAAGTTCAGGACCATGCTCAACAACGCCGAGGCGATGGTGAAGGACCTCCAATCGGACAACCTGGCCGATGGGCCGCAGGTGTTCATCCGGGACGACCCCCGGATCACTCGGATCGGCAGGATCCTCAGGCGATTCCACCTCGACGAGCTTCCCCAGTTCTGGAACGTGCTGACCGGGGACATGAGCCTCGTGGGACCCCGACCCAGCCCCGACAAGGAGAACCAGTTCTGCCCGGCATGGCGGGAGGCGAGGCTGAGCGTGCGGCCGGGGATCACCGGCCTGTGGCAGGTCGAACGGACCCGCGCCCCGGGACTCGACTTCCAGGAATGGATCCGCTACGACATCGAGTACGTGAACAAGGCCAGCCTCCTCCTCGATGCGAAGATATGCATCAAGACCATCCAGCGGACGATCTCCGGGTAGAGGTCCCCCATGCAGCGTGATCCTGGAAACGAGGAGTCATGAACAGACGGGTCAAGCGACGACTTTGGCTGCTGGGGATCCTGCTCGTGGTGTGCACGGGCATGGTGAGTGCATGGATGGGCTTCGCCGCGTGGAACCGGCAGCGACGGATCGACACCGCGGTCACGGAGGGCATCGCGGCCCACGAGCGCGGCGAGCACGACCTGGCGCTGAGGCTGCTCAGCTACGCGGCGGGACACCGCAAGAAGGATCCGGAACTGCTGCTGGCCTATGCGGGATCGAGGCTCAGAAACCCCGATCCCTCCGGTGGTCGCCGGCACCTCCAGAGCGCCATCAACCAGTACGAGGCGGTCCTCGAACTCGACCCCGGAAACCAGCCCGCGCTGAAGGCGTTGTTCGATGCGTACCTGTCCACGGACCGTCCCACCGCGGCCCTGGAGCTCGCGGGTCGCATCCTCGAGCCGGACGCGGACGAGCTGATCCAGCTGGCTCGCCTGGAACAGGCTTCCGGACGGCCCCGCCGGGCACTGGAGGCGACCGACCGACTGAAGGCGCTCGATCCCGACGACGGACGATGGTTGATGCTGGAATACGAGCTTCGCACGGGGATGGGCGAGTCACCCGAGGCGATCCTCGAGGCGTTCGATGAGCATGGATCGACCGAGGAGGTCGAGCTGGCGCGGATCCTGGTGCTGCAGCAGGCAGGCCGGGAGCTGGAGGCGCGGGTCCTGGCCACCAGGATGTCGGAACAGGAGAACCTCGCCCCGAGGCTGCTGGTCGACCTTCGATCCCGACTCGAGCACCTCGGACTGCAAGGCAGACGGGAACGGATCGAATCGGTGATCCGGCAGGCCGCGATGGAAGATCCCGAGGTGGCGCACGAACTCGTCGGTCTCCAGTGGCGGGCAGGGGACGTGGTCGGGGCCCTGGACACCGCGGCCTTCGCGGCCGGTCGGTTTCCCGTGGACGGACGATTCCCCCGGGCGGCGATCCTCCTCCGTGCCATCCTGGCCAGCGCGATGCCGGCACTGGTGGACGACGGTCCCGTGGTGGAGGGACTGGAGGAACCGGAGGAACTCCGCACCTCGCTCGACGAGGCGATCGCGAGGCTCGACCGATCGATCCGGTCGGATGCCTCGATCGTTCCCGGGGAAGGCCTGCTGGAACTGAGAAGCGTGGAGGGTGCCGACGTCGAGGGGGAACTGGCCGACTACCTCCCGGTGCTCGAGGGCCTGCTGCTGGAACGGATCGGCCGTGATGCCGGGGCGATCGAGGCCTACCAGCGCGTCTTCAAGCGCTCGGGGGCGAAGCTCGCGGGGATGCTTCTGGCCCGGGCGTACCTCGATGACCGTCAGTTCGGCAAGGCGATCGAGACCGCCGGCCTGCTCGCCGTGAAGCATCCATCGATCGACGCCTCGGTGCTGGAATGCCTGGTCCTGGTCGAGCTCGCGCGAACCGGACGGAACGTGTCGGCCGCGGATCCCGGCATGGACCGGGACGACAGCCTGCTCGAGAACGCGAAGGCCCGCTACCTCGGGTGGAGGGATGCGGGGGTGGACGCCAGCGCGTTGCTGCCCCTGGTGGCCGAGGCCGCCGTCATCGAGTCCGACGCGGGCGGGCTGAGATTCGCCCGCGACGAGGCCGTGTCGAGCGAGTCGATCGATCACGAGGACGTGCTGAGGATCATCGAGCTTCCGGGACTGGGGGACGACCGGGACGACGGAGCGCTGGTCGAGCACCTCGGCAGGCGCGGGGGGAGTGAATCCGAGGCGGACATGATCCGGGCTCGACGCTCGAACGACGCCCGAGCACGCCAGCTCGTCATCGACTCGATGCAGGACGCCGCCCGCGGTCTGCCGGAGGGATCCCGGGAACGGCGGGCCGCCTTCCGGCGGATCATGGAGCACTTCGGACGAGAAGGCGACTCCTGGGAAACGAGACTCCAGCTGATCCGGTCCATCCACGACGAACTCGCGGACGACCTGGACTCCGCGCGCATGGTGCTCCGGATCCCGGGAGTCTGGACCGACGCCCCGGATCTCGCGGAGGCCTCCCTCGAGGTGGTGGGCGATCGACTCGGCGAGGATTCCCCGTTCCACGTGCTCGCACGAGCGGGGCGTGCCCTGCAGGAGGAGGACCTCTCGGCCAGGTCGAAGGCCGAGGCGATCGTCTCCGTCGGGGAGGTCGTCGAGGAAGGCAACGCCTCGCTGCCCGGCGCCCTGGCGATGTCGGCACTCCTCAGGGCGGGGGAGGACCCGGATCCGGCCCGGGCGATCAGCTACCTCAGGCGAGTGCTGGACCTCCGGCCCGAACTGGTCGAACTGCATCCCGCGTTGATCGACCTCCTCCAGGAGACCGGGCACGGCGAACTCGCCCTGGAGTACATGGAACGCTACCGGGAACTCCTGGTCGACGAGGGTCCCGGGGGTCCTCGGCGGGGGGGTCGGGGAGTGCTGGAATCGCACGAGCGATTCGCGGACCCCGGGAGTTCCGCCGTGGATCGCCTGTACCGGATCGGTCTGCTGGAACGAGGGGAGCGGTTCGAGGAGGCGCTGGCCGGATACGACGCGGTCCTGGAGCAGGATCCGCGAAACGTGCTCGCGCGACTGGGGAAGGCGGGCCTCCAGGCGAGGATCGGACGGATGGCGGATGCGTACTCCACGATCAACGAGGACGATGCCCTCTCGGAGGAGGAGCGAATCAGGTACCGGATCCTGGTCCAGCCCCCCGGCGGGGATCCCGGGGAGGCGACTCGGTGGGGTCGTCGGTTGTCGGAGTCCGCGCCGGAGGATCCCCGATCGTGGATGGCGCTCTATCGCACGCTTCCCGACCCCCCGGGGTCGTTGGAACGAATCGAGGTCCTGGAGCGGGTGCTCGAGCTGGATCCGGGCAACGTCGATGCCACCCGGGAACTGATCGACGAATCGATGGCCGCCGGGGACCTCAGGACCACGCGCCGGGCGATCGAGTCGCTCCGCGCACCGCTTCCCGGGAGCGCGTCGATCCAACAGCTGAGGATCGACTCGATCGACCGGGCGACCGGAGCACCGGCCCCGGGTCCCGGGGACGTGCGGGCGTCGGGTGAACTCGCCCGGAGCCTGCCTGCGAGCCTGGAAGCCGCGGAACTCTCGTGGCAGCTCCACCGGTCGGTGGGGGACTACACGGGCGCCTTGGACATCGCGATGACCGCCATGGACCAGCGGCCGTCGGCGGTCGAGCCATGCCTGTGGGCGATGGAAGGCGCGCTGTCCGCGGGGGCGTGGGAGGAGGCGATCGAATTCGCCAGGCGGGCGGGTGGACGGATGACACCCAGCGAGCGTTCGATGCACGAGGTGCGGATCGCGGAGCTCTGCGTGGCACTCGGAAACGGACCCGGCGGCCTGGAGTTCATGGAGCGCTACCTCCCGGTCATCGACGATCGCGTTGGCATCCTGCAGGAAGCGGGCCCCCCGGCACTGCTTCCCGAGGGGTTCCCCGAACAGGTCCGGGCGGCCACCCTGAGGTCCCTCATCGCCTCCGGCCGGGCGGAGGAGGCCCTCGATCGATTCGGCTCCCTGGTCGAGTCACGGCCCGGCCTGAAGGCACTGTGGATCGAGACCAGCCTCGACCTCGACGATGACCGGGCCCGCGAGGCGGTGCGGCTCATCGATGCGTCACTGCAGTCGAGCCCCGAGGACCGGATGCGCCGGGCGGACGCCCTGCTCCGCATCGCGGAGCGAACGGGACGGGCCGATGATCTGGAGGCGGCCGGCAGGGCGATCGAGTTGTGGAGGTCCGGGGCCCCGGACCGGGACCCCGTCGACCTCAGGGAGGCTCGACTGCTCACGATCCGGGGCGACGACGAGGCCGCGAGACTGATCCTCTCGAACGTGCTCGAACGGGTCCGTCCGATTCCGCCCGGGTCGTCGACCCCCGCAGAGCTGGAAGTCTTCCTCACGGCATCGGACGAACTCGCCTTCGCGTATGCGGAGGGACTGGCGGATGAACGGGAGACGGCCCTCGAGCTCATCGAGAAGGCGCTGGACTCGGCACCGCCCGGGAAGCGCGGCGCGCTGCTCGGGACCAGGTCGTTGATCGAGTTCCGGGGTGGGGAGTGCCTCGCGGCGGAGCGGAGCATCCGGTCCGCCATCGATGCCGAACCCGGCGACCTCGACCACCGCCTGCGGCTGGTGGAGATCCTCGAGGGCTGCGGGCGGAGCGACGAGGCGGCGAGGGAGCGTGCGAGTGCCCGGAAGTCCCTGCTGCTCGCACCGGACCGGGGCGAGGTACGAATCAGTGCGGTCGCCGACCTGATCGAGTCGATGAAGGGGCAGTCAACGACGAGGAGCGATCCGGACGATGGATAATCGAAGGGGCATCATCCTGGCGGGCGGTACCGGCAGCCGGCTGTATCCCCTGACGGCAGGGGTCAGCAAGCAGCTGATGCCCGTCTACGACAAGCCGATGATCTACTACCCGCTCTCGACCCTCATGCTGTCCGGCATCCGGGAGGTGCTGGTGATCACGACTCCCGAGCAGCAGGAGGGATTCGTGAAGCTCCTGGGGGACGGGAGCCGACTCGGCATGGACATCCGGTGGGGGGTCCAGCCCCATCCGGAGGGACTGGCCCAGGCGTTCCTGATCGGGGAGCGATTCATCGAGGGATCGAGCTGTGCCCTGATTCTCGGGGACAACATCTTCTACGGGGCGCAGCTCCAGCGAAGGTTGAGAACGGCCTCGGAACGACCGACCGGGGCCACGGTGTTCGCGTACCCGGTGAGCAATCCCGGGGACTACGGGGTGGTGGAGCTCGATGAGCGGGGGATCGCCCTGGGCATCGAGGAGAAGCCGGCGAAGCCGAGGTCGGAACTCGCGGTCACGGGCCTGTACTTCTACGACACCGACGTGGTCGAGATCGCGAGGTCGGTGCGACCGTCCGACCGGGGCGAACTCGAGATCACCAGCGTCAACGAGGCGTACCTGAAGGCCGGGAAGCTGACCGTCGAGATGCTGGGCAGGGGCTCCGCGTGGCTCGACACCGGGTCGTTCGAGACCCTGCAGCAGGCCGGTTCCTTCGTGCAGGCGATCCAGCAGCGCCAGGGCCTCGCCATCGCCTGTCCCGAGGAGATCGCGTGGAGGCAGGGATGGATCTCGGCGGAGGACCTCGCTCGGATCGGTGGGGAACTGCCCCACAACAGCTACGGCGAATACCTGTTGAGACTCCTCGGGTCGAAGTGAGGGAGCCGGCATGGACGTACACCAGACGGAGATCCAGGACTGCCTGCTGCTGGAGACCACGGTCCACCGCGATCCCCGGGGATACCTCACCGAAAGCTGGAACGAACGAACCTTCCGGTCCGCGGGGCTGGACCATGCCTTCGTCCAGGACAACCACACCCGGTCGGGCCGGGGCGTGCTGCGGGGCCTGCACTACCAGGTGCGCCGCCCCCAGGGAAAGCTGGTCCGGGCGACCTCCGGTGCCGTCTTCGACGTGGTGGTCGACCTGCGCGCGGATTCCGCGACGTCCGGGCGATGGTTCGGGATCCGGCTCTCCGACGACGACCATCGACAGCTCTGGATCCCCCCCGGATGCGCCCACGGGTTCCTGGTCCTCGGCGAGTCGGCCGAACTCCAGTACAAGTGCACGGACTTCTACGATCCCTCGGACGAACGCGTGATCCGGTGGAACGATCCCGAACTCGGCATCGAATGGCCGATCCCCCCGGGATCGGAGCCGGTCCTCTCGGAGCGCGACCGGACCGCTCCGCTGATGCGTGACGGGGAGCGTCCGTGATGCGGGTGCTCCTGACCGGATCGGGGGGGCAGCTCGCACGAGCCCTCCAGCGCACCGCTCCCCCGGGATCGGCGCTGATCCCGGTGGGGAGGGAGACGCTCGACGTCTCCGACCGGGGCGAGGTCGCCGAATGCGTGGCCACGGTGCGGCCGGACGTGATCATCAACACCGCCGCGTACACCTCGGTGGACCTCGCCGAATCCGAGGAGGCTCGCGCCCGGGCGGTCAACGCATCAGGTCCCGGATACCTCGCGGAGGCGGCGGGGCGTGCCTGCCGGCTGGTCCAGCCATCGACCGACTACGTCTTCGAGGGCACGGGGGAGACCCCCCTGCGGGCGGATGCACCGACGAATCCATGCTCGGTGTACGGACGCACCAAGCTGGACGGGGAACACGCGGTCATGGAACGGTCGACGGGACCCTGGATGATCGTGCGGACGGCATGGGTCTATTCGGGGGACGGGCGGAACTTCCTGACCTCGATGCTGCGACGGATGCGTTCGGGGACCCCCCTGCGGGTGGTCGACGACCAGCGAGGAACACCCACCAGCTCGGACTCGATCGCGACCGCGATCTGGTGCATGCTGGAAGGGGAGCTCGGGGGGATACAGCACTGGACGGACGATGGAACCGCGACGTGGTGCGCCTTCGCCCGCGAGATCGCCCGGATCGGTCTCGAGCTGGGGCTGCTCGACTCGCCGCCGGAGATCACCGCGGTGTCGAGCTGCGATCGCCCGTCCCCGGCGCGACGTCCCGGGTACGCCGTCCTGGACAAGACCGAGACCTGGGCACGACTGGAGGGCACCCGCTGCATGCCCCCGGTCGAGTGGCGGGAGAACCTTCGAAGGACCATGGAGGGATTGTGCGATGCCTGAGATCCTCGTGACCGGAGGAGCCGGATTCATCGGCGTGAACCTGGTCCGCTGGTGGAGGCGGAACCGCCCCGCGGACGGGCTGGTGGTGCTCGATTCCCTCACCTACGCGGGCAACCTGATGAGCCTCGAGGGCATCGAGGGGATCGAGTTCGTGAAGGGCGACATCCGGGACACGGAACTGGTCGGCGGACTGCTGTCCGACGGGAGGATCTCGAGGATCGTGCACCTCGCGGCGGAAAGCCACGTCGACCGTTCGATCGAGGGACCGGACTCGTTCATCGAGACCAACGTCCTGGGCACGCACAGCCTGCTCAAGGCCGCCCATCGGGCGTGGCGGACGGACCGGGGTTGGATCCCGCACCGGTTCCTGCACGTGTCCACCGACGAGGTGTACGGATCCCTCGGGGAGGGGGAACGACCCTTCGACGAACGCACCCGGTACGCACCGAATTCACCGTACTCCGCGAGCAAGGCCGGATCGGACCACCTGGTCCGTGCCTACCGGGAGACCTACGGCCTGGAGACCGTCACCACCAACTGCACGAACAACTACGGTCCCTACCAGTTCCCCGAGAAGCTCGTCCCGCTGATGGTGGTCAACGCACTCGAGGGTCGGGAGCTTCCGGTCTACGGTGACGGCCTGAACGTCCGTGACTGGCTGCACGTCACCGACCATTGCCGGGGACTCTCGCTCTGCATGGACGATGGCCGCCCCGGGGAGACGTACTGCATGGGAGGCGGCAACGAGGTCACGAACATCGACGTGGTTCGCAGGGTCTGCGCGGTGATCCAGGAGCGGTTCGCGGTATCGACCGGGCTCCGGGATCGGTACCCGAAGTGCCCCGCGGCCACGGGAGGATCGGTGGAGGCACTGATCCGACTGGTCCGGGATCGGCCCGGACACGACCGTCGCTACGCGGTCGACGGGACGAAGGCCGCCGACCAGGTCGGGTTCGTCCCCGAGATCGCGTTCGAGTCGGGACTCGAGGCGACCGTGGACTGGTACCTGGAGCACGACGCCTGGTGGAGGGCGGTGCTTGACGGGAGCTACCGGGACCGGATCACGCTCGATGACGCGGACCGGGAGCCACGGGACCCCGAATCCCCGGACGATCGAGACACGAAGCCATGAAAGAGGACTCCCCGGCGAGGGGAGTCCGGGTCGGGCGCGGACCGTCGGTGCGGACGATCAGGAGACGATGCCGTTGGCCTCGAGCAGGTCGA
>MDTG01380536.1_pt1 | contig 19955 bp, 16 predicted proteins | sample 811421 | NCBI WGS metagenome assembly MDTG01 (sample SAMN05326645, study PRJNA326480) | marine metagenome | isolation source: seawater | place: Pacific Ocean: South East | collected 2011
ATTTTCTGCTCTTCCTTCTTCAATAGCTTGTTTATAGCTGCTTAGCCATCCCTCATCAGCAGATGTTTGTGAAGAGCTTCCCCTAATAGATGCTAGTGTGCTAACCACACTCACATCGGTTACCTGCTTAGGTGGCAACCATGCATCCCAAATTCCTAATGAAGAGCCTAGAAGACCAGGAATTAGATAAATACTGAACAATAGAAATGGAAGACTCAATATCACTCGTCCCGCACCAATAGAACCGGGTTTTTCTTCATTTTTCAAGACAAATAAGCCTAGAATGTAGAGGGTTGCAATAATAAATATAGCTATCCACAGTGAAATGGCAAAGGGCCGACTAATCCAAGTCCAACCCATCACTAAGTCTACATTCGATAGAAACTTAACTGCAGCAGCCAATTCTATAAAACCCAAAAGTACTTTTACCATGTTCATCCATGAACCACTCTTGGGTAAGGTATTTAGTAAATTTGGGAAAAGAGCAAACACTACAAATGGACTCGCAAAAGCTGTTGAGAAACCAATCATCCCGATGATAGGAAAGAACCAGTCTCCGCCAGTTGTGGCGGCAAATACGGCCCCAACAAAAGGAGCTGTACATGAAAAGGATACTGCACTTATGGTCATTGCCATGAATAAAATACCCACAATACCAGAGTTTTCGTTGCTCTGTTTATTTAAAAAATTAGTGAGTTGATAGGGTAATTGTAATTCATACATACCTAATAGACTTAAAGCAAAACCAATAAGTACTACAGCAATAAAAAGGTTCACAAAAGGATTAGAAGCAAAGTTTTGCGCCCCAGAAACACCAACAAAACTAGCCAATACTACTCCTATTAGAGTAAATGTGGCCACTATGGCGATGCCAAAAACTACAGCACTTACAATTCCACGTTGTGACTCTTCCTGTTTAACAAAGTACGATACGGTCAATGGAATCATCGGAAAAACACAGGGAGTCAATAAGGCAGCAAAACCAGCCAGTATAGCAATCCATATAAAGGAAAATATCCCATCATCGCTTGCTGCATTAGAAGTACTAATAGTTTGACTTACTTGGGTATCTATTGCACGTGTAGCATCTAACAGTGGATTGTCTACTACTCCCGCCACGAAAATCGTAGTAATAATTGATTTTGATGTTGGAGGTAGACAAACTCTGTCATTACAAACCTGATAAAAGGCTTCAATATCTAGAATTTGAGTTCCAAGATTAGTTGTAAATATGCTAACTGGTAGAGTGAATTGAGCAAAAGAACTATGCCAGCCTAGATCCATTTCAAAATTTGGATCAAATTCAACATCTGCTTTTGACTCTCTAATCTCTTCGGTGAAGAAGAAGTTTAGCGAGTTAGCACTAAAACGAGTAGGAAAAGGACCTGCCTCAGGATCATTTAATACCGAATACAAATGCCAGTCACCTTCTATACTGGCATTTAGCTCAATTTCGAAAGATTCCCCTGCCATGACAGTGTCTGGTACGCTTAATACAATAAATTTAACGGGATCTGGTATTTGAGCATTTAGACTACCAGAAAGAATCAACCCAAAAAACAAAGTCAAGAAGCTAAGATCTTTAAATATTGAGGAAAATTTTTCTTGCATATTATGGGATAAAAAAGTTAAAACTTCTAAGCATTTATATGCAAAAATATTATCTCTTTACATATTTAAAGTGACTGAGAAAAAAACGGTCTCCTCTTAATAAAATACAAGTAAATGGATTGTAAGCGTTCCAATTAGTCGGCTTTAACTACCCAGAATTTGAGTTGCGGCTTTAACTCGCCAAGCAGTTGTATGGTTGCCGTATATTCGCCTAAGGTCTTAACATCCGTATCTATAGTAATTGAGCGACGATCAATATCAATTCCCTTTTCCATTAATGCATCTGCTATTTGTACGTTCGTTACCGTGCCATGAATTTTATCGTCTTCACCTGTGGTAACTGCTATGGTCAAATTGCTGGATTCAATCTTTTTAGCCGTTTCCTTAGCCTCTTTTACATTGACTTCAGCTTTTTTAGCAGCACGTTTCTGCATCAACTCTAATTCTGCAATTGAACCTTTAGTTGCTAGTACAGCCATACCATTAGGAATAAGGAAATTTCGCCCATAACCATTTTTGACAATGACTAATTCGCCTGATTGACCTAGTTTTTCTACATCTTGGGTTAAAATAACTTTCATATCATTTGAATTTATTATCGAAGGTTTTCAGCTACATAGGGCATAAGGCCTAAGAAACGTGCTCTTTTAATTGCGGAAGTAAGTTGTCGCTGGTGTTTTGCACTAGTTCCCGTTACCCTTCTTGGCAATATTTTGCCTTGATCATTGGTAAACCGCTGAAGCGTTTCGACATCTTTGTAATCGATATACTCGAGTCCTGCTTCAGTAAATTTACACTGCTTGACTTTTCTAACACTTTTTTTAGGATGTGATGGGTTCTTAATCATGATAGTCTAGTTTAAAAATGGTTATAATTTTTCATCTTCTGTGTCGTTTTCTTCAATGATAGGAAAAACTTCAGGCACAGCATTTTTTTTGACCAACTCTTTATGACGTTTCATCTTTGCGTCATATTTTAAAGTTAGGTATCTCATGATTTCACCGTCTATCCGCATAGCACGCTCAATAGATTCGATAGCAGTAGCTGGTCCTTCGAAATATAGGTTCACATAAAAACCAGTTTGTTTTTTGTCCATTTCATAGGCAAATTTACGAAGGCCCCATTCTTCAACTTCATCGATAACCCCTTTGTTAGAGGTGATTAAGTCGTTAATTCGCTGAATTACTGCTGGGTATTGTTCGTCCTCTAGAACGGAACTAATGATATAAGTTAATTCGTAGTATGAATTCATAGGCTTACTTTGGATGTTTTCAGGTATAAAAGAAAACAGTCATCTAAAATATTAAAGCTATTATTTAGATAACAGATGGAGTAAGATAGCGTTTTTTCTGCTAATTCACACCCCGCAAAAGCTATTTTATTCTAACTCTACTGTTAACCCAATTTCATCTATACTATTGGCCAGTATGATATCGAGTTCAGTAATCTGATTATCAGAATCGTGAGTATTTAATCGTAATTCTACTTTATTGTAGATATTCGTAATGACTGGATGATGACAATGATGCTGTGCTAGAAAAGCTACTCTCAGTACAAATGACATTGCTTCTTCAAAATTTGCGAAAATCCATTCTCGACGTAATTCTTGCGAATCTATGGTCCATTTTTTTGCATCTCTTAATTGATTTACAATTTCTTTTTTAGTCAGTCTTTTTAACATTTTCGTAGTTATTAGTATTATTTAATAAATAATTTACACAAAGAAAATAACCCTAACACAATTTAAATTACATATATTTTGCATATTGTAAAAAGCACCATTTTTCTATAATTAATTGTCTTTATACTGCTTATAAAAATTGTCCAGTTATGTTATTTTTAAAGACGTGACTTATAATTAACATGTTAAATCCCAAACATAATAAGTACTACTTATATGAAGTTATATACGCCTTTACTCAAGAGAATATCTTTTTTTGTCTTGCTTTTGATACTAAGCCCTTGGAAAACTATTTTCGCCGCAGAGGGATTTGGTATTAGCGGAAGTGGTCTAGGACTACTATGGACCCTTCCCTTCGCTGGCATATTGCTATCCATTGCCATCTTTCCTTTGGTAAATGAATCTTGGTGGCATCACAATTTTGGGAAGGTATCTGCCTTCTGGGCTTTCCTATTGCTGATTCCTATGACTATTTCCTTTGGTTTTTCGGCTACACTCTACGAAGTGTTACATGCTTATTTATTGGAATACATTCCATTCATAATATTATTGCTCGCTCTTTTCACTATCTCTGGTGGAGTGAGGATCAAGGGTTCTTTTCAAGGCAGCCCAATTGTGAATATGGGTTTTCTAGTTATCGGCACATTATTAGCTAGCTGGATGGGTACAACCGGTGCTGCCATGCTATTAATTAGACCACTCCTAAGGGCAAATGAGTGGCGAACCGCAAAAAAGCATGTAGTTATCTTCTTCATTTTTTTAGTAGCCAATGTAGGGGGTGCATTAACACCTCTTGGCGACCCCCCACTATTTCTTGGTTTTCTACAAGGAGTTGGCTTTTTCTGGACAACCACAAATTTATTTTTTGAAATGACTTTTGTAGTGATATTACTACTAATAGTATTCTATTTTATAGATACTTATTTCTATAAAAAAGAAACCAACGCTCCATTAGATGAAGAAAATAAAGAAGCTTTTGGAATAGAAGGAGGTATTAATTTAGTCCTTATTCTAGGTGTGGTTGGGGCTGTTTTATTCTCTGGAATAGTTTCTTTAGGAACCATTAACATTTACCATGTTACAGTAGATTATGAAAATATTATCCGTGACTTAATATTGCTAGGATTGACCTATCTTAGCCTAAAAGTAACAATAAAAGAAAGTAGAGATGCCAACGGGTTCAATTGGTTTCCTATTCAAGAAGTAGGCAAACTATTTGCGGGTATATTTATTACCATCATAGCTCCTATATCTATGCTGAAAGCAGCAAATGTTGGAGAAGGTGCTCTTACATTTATTAATAACGCAGTATTTGATGCAAATGGAGAACCTATCAATGCCATGTTTTTTTGGATTACCGGCTTATTATCAGCTTTTTTAGACAATGCACCTACCTATTTGGTATTCTTTAATGCAGCAGGTGGAGACGCTCAAATACTCATGAATGAAATGAGTCAAACACTTGTGGCTATTTCATCTGGTGCGGTATTCTTTGGAGCCTTGAGTTATATTGGTAATGCCCCGAATTTCATGGTTAAATCAATTGCTGAACAAAACGGGGTAGACATGCCTAGCTTTGGTGGATACTTGGTTTGGGCTTCTATTATATTACTCCCAATTTATTTAATTGTCAGCTTCATATTTATTTAAACTTACCAACATGTTATTCCAGAGAACAAATCTGGATACTATTGGTTTTTGTCAACATAGATTTACTGCAAGCTTGAGTTCACGCATACTTTTGCTGGCTTTACTTTTAATGTTTTTTTGGTCTAACCTAATGCCTGCCTTTGCCACCCTTCCGGTAGCTAAGAAAATTAAACAATATGCTAATTTTGATCGTTTGGGCTCCCACTTTAATTATACTACATGGTCGCCCACATTATTTTCGTTAAAAAAGGATTCAATCTTGGTAGATTCAACAGTTAATGGCCTAATTCCTGCACTGTCATACAGCACTGAAGTTGGTGTAGCAGGTGGTTTGATTTGGAGTAGGTTAAACTATGGCCAACAAAAACCATTTGAGCAAAATATCGCAGTAACGGCACTTGCATCTACTAAAGGTCTAGCCGGTTTTAATTTTTTCTTAGATCAGTTTTGCAACTTTAATTGTGCCGATAGACTGATTTTCAATCTAGTATTAAACCGTTTTCTCGAAGATCAATATTATGGAGTTTACACCAATACTCACCTTAATCTAAGCAATAATCCAAAACGTTACGAATACCACTCATTTACTCTAAAGATTAATCTTGAATACAGAATGAGCGCAAAAAAACTACTCCCTAACAATAAATCTTTAATCAATAACTTATCTAGTTTTCTAAGTACTGATTTTCATTATAAAACCCCTTGGAGCAATGACCCCAATAAGCTAATCATGCTACAACAGCCCACCGGATACAAGGGTGCCTATGGGTTTTGGTTAGGACTAGGTGGACTAATAGATACTCGTGATAGTGAATTTTATCCTAATCGAGGTTGGTACTCAAAACAACAACTTAAAGGCAGTTTGGAACCGATACTTAGTGATTTCACTCAATCTATATTTTTAAGTGATACTAGATTTTACCATGATTTCAAACTCATTATTCCCATTGTTTTTGCGCAAAGGGTAAGTTACCAATGGAGTAATTCTAGCTCTAAAACACCTTATTGGAGTTTTCCTTCACTTGGTGGAGAAGATTACCTAAGGGGGTATATGGATAATCGATTTTTAGTGCCTCAATTTTGGGCGACCAATACCGAATTGAGGACATGGCTGCTTGATCTAGATAGATATGGTGTCAAAATTGGTGGTACCCTGTTTCTAGATGCAGGATCTTATTCCAATGAACGAATAATGCTAAGCGGTAATTGGTCTGATAATCTCAGGTATACTGCCGGATTAGGCGGTCTTGTATCCCTATTTTCACCTGATTTTATATTACGGTTCGATCTAGGACTTTCTGAGGAAGGCTATGGCATATTTTTCTCTACTGGCATGCTTTTTTAAACAATAATAACCGTCAAACAAGATATAATCGGGCTTATACAAATAACCATACCCCTAATAGACCGACCGCCCAACAGTAAAAAGAAAAGAGGTGAAATCCGCTCTTCTTCAATATGATAATGAGGTATTTTAAAGCAAAATACCCTGACATTGTCGAGCTTAGGAAACCAACAAACAAAACTTGAAGAGCAGCTTCTTGTATACCAAACTCAACCAAATCCAATACCTGCAAGAACATTGCTCCCGCTATAACAGGTATAACCATAATAAAAGAAAAATTAGCTGCAGTATCTCTGTCTATCCCTAACCACAGAGCCGTTGTTATAGTTGATCCTGAACGGCTAATTCCAGGTATCATTGCAAAAGCCTGTGCAAGTCCAATGGTAAAACTTTTTGCTATTCCGATAGAGGCAGTACTTTTTTGGGCTGATCCATAAGATATATCATAATCTTCTATTCTCTTGGGTACAAATTTCGTTGAGAATAACAAAATACCGGTAATTAATAACATAAAACTCACTAGGAGTGGATTTGAAAATATAGCCTCAATCTGATCTTTGAGAGTGAAACCCACAATAGATGCAGGTATCATACTTGTAAGAACCATCCCAAGAAAGCGCACATCCTTACTGTCTTTTTCCTTTCCTGGATTCAACAAAAAACACACTCCACTTGTGAACAAACGACCTAATTCAGTGCGATAATAATAGATAATACTTACTAGAGTACCGAAATGAACTACCACTTCGTAAGTAATCCCAGATTCCACATCTGAACCTATCAGTATTTTTGCAAGTGCTAGATGTCCAGAACTACTTATCGGCAAGAATTCAGTAACACCTTGTATAATACCTAAAACAAATGCTTCAATTACATTCATAGTACCCGTAAAAAAATTAAACATACATATTTAATCATCTAATGATACTTCTGTAAGTTTACACTAAAGGATGAAAATATCTTAAAATAAATTACAATTTGAATGTACCCTATCTAAAAATGATGGGCAAGACATTTAATCTTATGTTTAAAAAAAATTGATAGCCATAATCTTACAGTGAATTGTCAAAATTAATAGCATCAATCTATTTTTAAGTCATGTATCTAAATTATATTTTGACTAATTTCCTTATTTAGAATTATTCTAAATAGTTTAATTATAAATCTAATAATAAATATGTACCTAAATAAATCTGTAAAACACTCGACACATTTATGCAATGTTCTTGTCATTGGGAGCGGTGGGGCTGGTCTAAGGGCTGCAATAGAAGCTAAAAAATCAAAAATTGAAGTCGTTGTTATAGGAAAAAGAATAAAAGAAGATGTACATACTGTGTTAGCTGCTGGTGGCATAAATGCCTCATTTGGTAATGTGGATCCAGAAGATTCTTGGCAGCAACATTTTGCAGATACTATGATTGAGGGTTATGGTCTTTCGGAACCAAGAATGGTTGAATTAATGGCAAAAGAAGCCCCAGAATTGGTAACTGAAATTGATAGTTGGGGAGCAAATTTCGCAAAACTCAAAAATGGTAAAATCGATCAAAGATATTTTGGAGCTCATACTTACAGAAGAACATGTTATTCTGGAGACTTTACTGGACGTTCTATTTTGATGACACTTCTAAAAAGAGTAGCATCATTAAAAATTCCAATTTTTGATTCTCAATATGTCACAGAATTATTAGTGAGTGATGGTACATGTTTTGGTGCAATGACATTTGACATTAAGAATGGAGAGAGAACAATTTATTTGGCTGATTCTGTAATTATAGCAGCTGGGGGACATACTAGACTGTGGCGAAAAAGTTCATCTAGAAGAAATGAAAATACAGGTGATGGTTTCTATCTAGGACTAAAATCTGGATGCAATTTAATCGACATGGAATTAGTACAATTTCACCCAACTGGAATGGTAATACCAGAGGAAATAGCTGGAACTCTAGTAACAGAAGCAGTTAGAGGTGAAGGGGGACATTTATTGAACAATCAAGGTGAACGCTTCATGGAAAAATACGATCCTGAAAGGTTAGAATTGTCAACTCGTGATAAAGTTGCCATGGCTAATTATACTGAAATTATCAAAGGAAGAGGCACAGTAAATGGGGGAGTGTTATTAGATATTAGTCACAAATCAAAAGACTTTATAATTGAAAAGTTACCAAGGATGTATCGACAGTTTCTTGATACTTTAATGATCGATATTTCAAAGGAACCTATGGAGGTATCCCCGACTGCCCATTATTCAATGGGTGGTATTAGTGTGGACCCCGATGACCACTCCACAGGTATAGAGGGACTATTTGCTGCTGGAGAAGTCACTGGAGGGCTACATGGTGCCAATAGATTAGGTGGGAACTCACTAGCAGAAATTTTGATATTTGGCAAACGTGCAGGTAAAGCAGCAGCGACTCGTTCGATGGATATCGAATTTCAACAAAGATCTCGAAAAGTTATTCGTCTAGCACATGAAAAAATTGATTCTCTAATTAAAAATGGCACACAGGTTGCTAGACCGCTCCAGCGTCGATTAAGAAACATTATGTGGCAATATTGTGGTGTTGTTCGAGATGAAATAAGGTTAAAAAAAGGACTTAAACAGATACATGAAATCAAAGATATGATGACTGACTTGGATGTAAGACCTGATTCAGAAGGTTTTGAAGATTTAATGCTTGCATTTGATTTAGAGGCGTCAATAATGTCAGCCGAAGCAACCATTCTTAGCGCTATTTATCGTAAAGAAAGTAGGGGTGCTCATCAAAGAGATGATTATCAAAGTATAGATATGAACTTCAATCTTAATTTTAAAATTAAACTTGAAGATAACAACGAATTATCTGTAGAGAATAATCAATTAAAGAACATGTCATCAGAATTAAAATCAATAATTAAAGCTACAAAAAAAATTACTGATTTTAGCGGAATGCTACTAGAGTAAACAGTTTTATTATATATTTATTCATATTTGAAATTGGAAACATAAATTATACTTCTCCCAAATAATTTTATTTCTACAATCTCCGAGCTCTGATATTCTATTTACTATGAATATTCATTATATCAGATTTAATTCCATTTATTATTGAATTATTATAAAGATATCTTCGAAATTTATACTCAAAGTTTTCAAGAATAATACTGTCATAATTTTTCATTAATCGTTTCATTATCACAGTTTGGATTACTTGTTAAAATTATTCTAATTGATTTATAGCTTAATAAACAAAATTTTTAGAGCTAAAGCATTATTATCGACAATAAATAAAACAACTCCTTTAACAATTAAATAAAAATCCAAAGCAAACATTTCTCTTGGCATACTAAATATAAACAACCTATCTGCCTCAAGCTTCTATCATCTGCCATGGCTTGAAAGCACTTTTTTATCCCATTCACTAGAGACTCTTACATCATATAGTTATTTTCAATTAATATATTTAATCTTCTATTAATAATTACAAAAGATTAACTAATATGTCATATTGATTTATTTCATTATTTACGAATTTACTCATATAGTATTCAATTCCACTATATTTATTAAATTGATCAAACTTAAATTGACCAAATTCACTCCATGTTTTTTCCATTAGCATTCGAAATTCATTAATATCTAAACTACATATCACTACACCATGTAAATACACATATCCGTCCTTATCTTTATCAAAGTTTATTATACCATCAATATTTATATTCTTAACTACATTCACATACCATTTCTTTAGATTACCTCTCGGTATCAAACTTTTTTTATAATTTTCATTGAATGTGAAATGGATAACATAGTCATATCCTTGCCTTCCTTTTCTTTTACCATATTGTTCAATTAATTTAGCATAATCATTTCTTCTAAGTTTATTCATAATAAACACTCTTTAAATATTAATGAATTAATTAAAGCTATATGAACTCTCTATCAAGTCAAAGTCAAATTTTGATAAACTACAGAACTTAAACATATAGTAGTCCGTACTTCAATTTAGTATTCCAAATTATACATACCTATTCTTCCTCCATCGTACCTGTATATGTAGTTCTATTGTAATCTTAAACCATTGAGAAAGGCAGATATAACTAAAATTTGATCTTTTGATTACTTATTTTAGAGCCTATATATTTCAGTCTCAAAGGAATTAGTTGAACTGAGTTACATTATGAATTGAAAGTATGAAAAATTACACTATAACCAACAAAACCTAAATGAAAATTTCGAATGAGAGAATATGCAGTAGATATGACAGCTTTAAGTGAGAAAATTCAACAAAGTTCATCATTTATCGACGACATACGTACCGAACTAGATAAAGTTGTAATAGGACAAAAATACATGATAGACCGGTTAATGATCGGGCTTTTAACAAACGGACATGTGCTGCTTGAAGGGGTACCGGGACTAGCCAAAACTCTGACTATATCATCTTTAGCTACCATAATAGACACTGACTTTCAGAGAATACAGTTTACCCCAGATTTACTTCCAGCTGACCTTATAGGAACATTGATATACAATCAGAAAGAAGGCGATTTTTTTGTTAAGAAGGGCCCCATTTTTGCTAATATTATTCTAGCTGATGAGATTAACCGCTCGCCAGCAAAAGTTCAAAGCGCGTTATTAGAGGCGATGCAAGAAAAACAAGTTACGATAGGTGAAGAGAGTTTTAAATTACAGGAACCCTTTTTGGTATTGGCCACTCAAAACCCAGTAGAACAAGAAGGCACATATCCTCTGCCAGAAGCTCAGGTGGATCGTTTCATGCTCAAATTAAAAGTTGAATATCCAAGCCCATCTGAAGAATTAGAAATAATGCGTCGAATGGCAAAGACCGGAACCAAACCAACACTTAATAAAGTGGTAGATCCTGCAACAATTCTCGAAGCCAGAAAAGTTATCAATGAGATCTATATGGATGAGAAAGTTGAACAGTACATTGTTGACTTAGTCTTTGCTACAAGGAGACCAGCGGAATACGGTATTGCTGAATTAGAAGATTTAATTAGCTTTGGGGCGTCTCCACGAGCGACTATTAATTTAAATCTTGCAGCTAGAGCACAGGCTTTTATGGAACATAGGGCCTATGTTACCCCTGAAGATGTCAGAAAAATATCTCTAGATGTATTTAGGCATCGACTTATTCCTACTTTTGAAGCAGAAGCTGAAGAAATAGGTGCAGAGGAACTAGTTCAAAAAGTAATGAACAATATACAGGTGCCCTAATTTAGACCTCTGAATTAAACTTAAAAGTATTATCGTGATTCTGAATGTTTTTAAGATTCCGAAAATAAAGAAGCCCCTCGTCTAATGCTTGGGGCTTCTTTAATATTTTGTTCAATATCATTTAAAAATAACAACGAACAGTTTATCGACTTAAATATTACTTTTTCCCTTTAGTTTTTTTTACTGTTTCTGCTTGACCTTCGGCTTCTATTTTTTCTTTGAGAGTTGCTAAACCAGACATTTCTCCAAGAGTTGGTGCCCCTGTTTCCATATCCGCTTTTTTATCAATTTTTTTCTTTGCAGCCTTAACTTTCTTTTTGTCAGCATCTAGTTGACTTAGCTCAATATTTTTACCTTGTTCATCGAAACGGTATATATAAGCTTCTACCTTATCTCCCTCTTTGAATTCAGTAACAGTCGATTTATTCATATTTAAGAACGCTTCCGCACCTTTTACCAAAGCAACAAAAGTACCTCGATCAGTAACTTTAACAACGGTTCCTGTCACCTCAGTACCTGGAGTGTATTCTTTAGCGTAGATTTCCCAAGGATTTTGCATTATCTGTTTGTGCCCAAGTGTGATTCTACGATTATCAAAATCAACACCCAAGATAACTACTTCAATCACTTGATCTTTCTTAACTACTTCATTAGGATGTTCAATTTTATCTTCCCAACTGAGGTCAGACACGTGAATTAGACCATCTATACCTGGCTCTAACTCCACAAATACCCCAAAGTTAGTTAAGTTTCGGACTGTCCCTTGATGCTTTGATTCAATAGGGAATCTCTCGAGAATATCTGCCCATGGATCTGTCGTTAATTGTTTAACACCAAGAGAAATTTTCTTTTCATCTTCATTGATGTTCAATACAATACATTCTACTACATCATCCTTTTCTACCAATTGAGATGGATGCTTGATGTGTTGCGTCCAAGACATTTCAGATATGTGAATTAGGCCTTCAACTCCTTTTTCCAATTCGATGAAAGCACCATAGTCAGCGATTGAAACTACTCGACCTTGCACTTTCATACCTTCAGGATACTTAGATTGAATTTCTTCCCATGGATGAGGCTGTAGTTGTTTCAGCCCGAGTGATACACGCTTGCTACGCTCATCAAAATCTATAACAGCTACATTTAAACGCTGATCTAATTGAACAATTTCACTTGGATTATCCACTCGTCCCCAAGATAAATCTGTAATATGTAGTAAACCATCCACACCACCTAAATCTATAAATACACCAAAATCTGTGATATTTTTAACGGCTCCTTCGAGTACTTGACCGGACTCAATCGATTCAAGAATCTGCTCACGCTGCTCTTCTAGGTCATTTTCGATTAAAGCACGGTGAGAAACAACAACATTCTCTGCTACCATGTTTAGTTTTACAACTTGGAATTCCATGGTTTTGTTAACGTATGCATCGAAATCTCTTACAGGGCGAACATCTATTTGCGAACCAGGGAGGAAAGCATCTATACCAAATAGATCAACAACCATACCCCCTTTAATACGGCGCTTGATGAGCCCTTCTACTACCTCACCACTCGTATGAGAAGTCTCGATTTTTTCCCAAGCCTGAAGGATATCTGCTTTACGTCGGGATAAAATTAATTGACCGTCTTTATCTTCCACACGATCAAGAAAAACATCCACCTCATCACCAGGCGCCATATTTTCGAGTTGTTTGTTATTGAACTCGTTAACAGCAACAATACCTTCAGACTTAAAACCAATGTCAATTACAACATATTTATCGTCGACAGAGATTATTCGTCCTGTTACAATTTCTTTTTCTTCAATTTCATTGAGAGTATTCTCATACATACCCATGAGTTGATTATACTCATCTTCGGTGTATTCGTCTGATGGTTTTTCTAGTTGATCTAAGGTGTATACTTCTCCTTCCACATCTCCACTGAATACATGAGCTAATATGGTCTGTGTTTCACCAGCGAGTGGGTTCTCCTCTTCAACTGAATCTTCTTCTGTAGTTCCAGTAACTACATCAACATTCTCGGCTGGTTCTATTTGTGGTTTAGCCTCAGTAGTTTCGTTGGCTTCTACTACATCTGTAGGGGTTGGTATCTCAGGTTTTTCAACTGATGGTTTGTTGTCTTCTGACATTGAAATATATGTTAATGTTCATACCTCAAAGTCGACTTTCGACTCTGGGATAAGGTTATAGTTTATTCTATTGTAATAGATTCTTTTATCATTTTAACGATGTATTGAACTTGCTCATCAAAATTTAAAGTCGAGCTATCCACTAAAATAGCGTCATCTGCTTGCTTCAACGGGTCTTTTTCTCGGGTTGAATCGATTTTATCTCGCCTTTTAATTTCAGCAATCACCTCTGAGTAACTAATTTGGTTACCTGTTGAGTTAAGTTCCTGATGCCTTCTTCTAGCTCTGGTTTCAAGATCTGCTATCATAAAAAACTTACATTCAGCGTTTGGAAATACCGCTGTACCTAAGTCTCGTCCATCAGCAATGTATAGGTCATGTTGAACTGCCTTCTTCATTAAGGCATTAATAAACTCTCTGACCTTAATCATTGCAGCAATGCCACTAACATGCGCTGAGACCATAGGATCTCTAATTGCATCGGTTATAACTTTACCATTAAGAGTAACTTGGAATTCAATGTCGAATTTAAAAGTAAGCTGCGCACAATAAAGTGATTCAAAGAACATAGGTAATGATCGCTCACTTTTTAAAAAAAGATACGTAACCGCACGATAAAGAGCTCCTGAATCTAAATATTGGATATTTAATTCATGAGCTACTGCACGCGCAGTAGAACTTTTTCCCGATCCAGCGGGGCCATCAATTACCACTATCATTATAGAACAGAGAAAATAAGCCGAAATAAGTAATTATTCAATCTTTTATTGATTAGAATAAAACTAAGCCGTAATTTTATTTTCTATTTATAAATAAGTTTAAACTCCGGAACAGGAATGCCCCAGAATAAATCAGCAATAAAACGCGATCGACAAAATGTAAAGCGTAACACACAAAATCGTGCTAGACGCTCTAAAATGCGCACACTCATTAAAAAAGTGATGACATCAACCAATAAAGATGAGGCGCTTATACCGTATAAGGAAGCTGTATCTTATCTAGATAGAATGAGTGTGAAAGGCGTGATTCATACCAACAACGCAGCTAGAAAAAAAGCACAACTTACTCGCCACATTAACGCCCTTTAGGCTTATGTCTGTGCTCGAATCCAAAGCTATGCTAGTAATCCTGGATGGTTTTGGTGTAGCAAAAGATCCTATGGTTAGTGCAATAGACAAGGCTAATACTCCTTATTATAATTCCCTTATTAGTAATATGCCTAATACTCAGCTCTCCGCAAGTGGGGAGGATGTAGGCTTGCCTCAAAATCAATTCGGGAATTCAGAAGTCGGACACTTGAATATTGGAGCAGGACGCATTGTTTGGCAAGCTCTTTCGAGAATAAATAAAGATATTCGCGAGGGTGACTTCTACACCAATCCTACCTTTTTAGAATCCATAAAAGCTGCAAAAAAAAAGGGATACATTCACGTAATGGGTTTATTTTCCAACGGAGGCGTCCATTCTCATATTAATCACCTATATGCAATTCTGACCTTAGCAAAAAAAGAGGGACTCAAAGAAGTATATGTACACGCATTTACAGATGGACGAGATACCCCCCCTCAATCTGGGTTATCCTATCTTAAAGAGTTTCAACTGCGGGCAAAACAAATTGGTATAGGTAAGATTGTTAGTATTGTTGGACGATATTTTGCTATGGATAGAGATAACCGTTGGAATCGAGTTAAAAAAGCATATGATTTGTTAACAACAGGTGAAGGCCAGTTATTTAAAAATGCCAAAGAAGCTATCCAAGCATCTTATTCTGCAGGTGTCACCGATGAATTTATAGAACCTATCTGTATTGGAAAACTTGATTATGGTAGAATTCAACAAGATGATTCAGTCATATTTTACAACATTAGGGGCGATAGAGCCCGTCAAATAACACGAGCTTTCACTGAAAAAGAATTTGATGAGTTTGGAACACACATCTTAAACCTTCATTATACCTGTTTTACCTCTTATGACGCAACTTTTAAGTACGTGTCGGTTGCTTATCCATCACAAAATTTAGTAAATACACTTGGGGAATGGGTATCCAAAAATAAAAAAAAGCAGTTTAGAATTGCAGAGACTGAGAAATATCCGCATGTGACATACTTTTTAAACGGTGGCATTGAAGAGCCCAACGTTGGTGAAGTTCGTCAAATCATACCTAGTCCCAAAGTGGCAACATACGATTTGCAACCCCAAATGAGTGCTCCTGAAGTAGCTGACAGATTAGTATCGGCTCTGAAAGAAAATAAATACGACTTAGTCGTTTTAAACTTTGCAAATCCAGACATGGTTGGTCATACTGGAAACATGCAAGCAGCTATAAAAGCGGTTGAGGCAGTAGATACAGAACTGCAAAAAGTAGTAACTACCGCCTCTGAAGTGGGTTATAAAACACTTATAATAGCCGACCATGGAAATGCAGACCAAATGGTAAAAGAGGATGGCAGTCCACATACTGCCCATACTACCTCTATGGTACCTGCTATATTGGTAGGGCTTGGGGATGAATCACTTCACGAAGGCAAGCTTGCAGATGTAGCACCTACCCTACTCAAAATGATGGGCTTAGCTAAGCCAAGTGAAATGACAGGGAGTGCATTGTACTGAATCTTTTAAAATTAACAGAACTGATTACAACTTGCTAAACAAAGGCAATAGTGCTCTTTTCAGCTGTCCAAAAATCGGTATTAATAATAATTTAACTGGACCGTGATTACCATAATTTCAAAAAAAAGATGCTCGCAAGGTCATTTTGTTTGCATTTAGATAGACGCCCTGCTACATTCGTTGAGAACGATTTGAAAAGTTTGGTAGTTTACAATTACAGTTAGCAATTAGAATCAGACATTTAGCATTTTAAATCACTCAATCAGGTTTTAATACAAATATTTTTGAAAAACTGAGTAGTTAATAAAATGAATGTAATTTCAATTCATAGAGCAAAAGGATATTCATATGGAGGGTAATTTCTCAAGTAAGGTTAGAGACGTAATCCAATTCAGTCGCGAAGAAGCACTTCGATTAGGGCATGATTATATAGGTACTGAACATTTAATTTTAGGTATTGTCCGGCTTGGAGATGGAGTTGCAGTACGCATACTCAAAAACTTGGACTGTGATCTATTTAAATTAAAAAAAACTATTGAGGATACGGTACGAGGCACCGGAGGATCTGTTACCATTGGGAATATACCTCTTACTAAACAGGCAGAAAAAGTACTCAGAATAACCTATTTGGAAGCCAAATTATATAAAAGTGATACCATAGGGACAGAGCACCTACTATTGTCACTTCTTCGAGACGATGAAAATATAGCTGCACAAATCCTTCAGCAGCTCAATATATCTTACGACTCAGTACGAGAGGAATTGGATCTCATTATTTCAGGTAAAACAAGGGATGACTACAAAAGCCCATCAGTCACAGCTTCAGGGGAGGCAGATATCAGTGGGTCAGGAAAATCAGGAAGTGCTAAAGAGAAAAAGAGTGATAAATCAAAAACACCTGTACTAGATAACTTTGGTAGGGACCTTACTCAACTTGCCGAGGAAGGTAAACTCGATCCAATTATTGGTCGTGATAAAGAAATAGAACGAGTTGCTCAAGTCTTAAGTAGACGCAAAAAAAATAACCCTGTATTAATCGGTGAGCCAGGTGTTGGTAAAACAGCTATTGCAGAAGGCTTAGCTTCAAGAATAATTGAGCGTAAAGTATCCCGGATACTATTTGACAAACGAGTTATTGCTCTCGACATAGCAGCATTAGTTGCAGGTACTAAGTACAGAGGTCAATTTGAAGAACGTATGAAGGCTGTCATGACTGAATTAGAAAAAACTGATAATGTAATACTGTTCATTGACGAACTTCATACCATTGTAGGAGCTGGTGGTGCAAGTGGATCATTGGATGCGTCTAACATGCTCAAGCCAGCTCTAGCTAGAGGTGACGTCCAAGCTATTGGTGCTACCACATTAAACGAATACCGTCAGTTTATTGAAAAAGATGGTGCTCTAGAAAGACGCTTTCAGAAAATCATGGTTGATCCTACTACACCAGAAGAAACCCTTGAAATACTAAATCAAATTAAACTAAAGTACGAAAAACACCATTCAGTAAGCTACTCTGACGAAGCACTTGTTTCATGTGTTAAGCTTACAGACCGCTATGTTCCTGATCACTTCTTACCCGACAAAGCAATTGATGCTATGGATGAAGCTGGTGCCCGAGTACATCTAGCAAATATTAATGTCCCTAAGCACATAATGGAGCTGGAAGATACCATTGAAAAGACTAGTACTGAAAAGAATACTATGGTTAAAAAGCAACGCTTCGAGGAAGCCGCACGGCTTCGAGATAAAGAAAAAAGACTCATTGAGGACTTAGAAGTAGCTAAGAGAGATTGGGAAAAAGAATCCGAAGAAATAGTTTTTGATGTACAGGAAGATGATGTTGCCTCTGTTATTGCTATGATGAGTGGTGTGCCAGTGAATAAAATCTCACAAAATGAAGGTCTAAAGCTCCTTAACATGAAGGATCGACTCAGCGGAAGAGTAATTGGTCAAGATGAAGCTATTGATAAATTATCAAAAGCTATTCAACGAACCCGTGCAGGGTTGAAAGATCCCACACGTCCAATAGGTTCTTTTATATTTTTAGGACCAACAGGTGTGGGTAAAACCGAACTCGCCAAAGTCTTGGCTAAATATTTGTTTGATAAGGATGAAGCTCTTATACGAGTAGATATGAGCGAATATATGGAAAAATTTAGCGTATCTAGACTGATTGGAGCTCCTCCAGGGTATGTAGGATATGAGGAAGGAGGCGTTTTAACAGAAAAAGTACGTCGCAAACCATATAGTGTTATTTTATTGGATGAAATTGAAAAAGCTCATCCGGATGTATTCAATATTCTACTACAAGTATTAGATGACGGAATATTAACTGACAGCCTAGGTCGTCGTGTAGATTTCAGAAATACTATCATTATCATGACATCTAATATTGGTGCTCGAGATATTAAAAACATGGGTAAAGGAATTGGATTTGCTGATCAAGGCGAAAATACTTTTGACTATGCAAAAATGAAAAGTACTATACAGGACGCACTCAAAAAAGTCTTTAATCCTGAATTTTTGAACCGCATAGACGATGTGATCACATTTAAGCCTCTTGAAAAAGAAGATATTTATCATATTATAGATGTCCTAAGCGAGGAATTATTTCACCGAATAAAAGAGGTGGGATATAATGTTGAATTGACCAAAGGAGCTAAGGACTTTATAACTGATAAAGGATTTGATCCAAAATATGGAGCTCGCCCGCTTAAAAGAGCTATACAACGACACATTGAAGATCCACTTGCTGAAGCATTATTAGAGAATAAAAAGCCAGAAGGATCTACGATCAAAATAAAATTGAATAAATCTAGAGATGACTTAAGTTTTAGTTGGAATGTTGCAAAATCTAAATCAGATAAAACTTCAAGAAAAACGTCAAATGAAAACCATCCCGAGATTGAGGATCCTAAACAGAACTCTAATCAGGGTGGTAGCCTGGACGATATCGCTAATGGAGAAAAAAACATATCTAACTCATCTCAAGAACAAGCGAAAAAAGTATAATTATTTTAGTATAAACTCACTTGCCAACCCAGTCAATAATAGATGATCACCCTTTTGGCTCAAGTGTATTGGTGCGAATTGTTTTATATCCAATGTCTTGAACGCCTGTTTTGAAACTCGTCGTTCTACAGTATTGATTTGGTGTAATTCTAAATCTCTAACTGTTGGGTAAACATTAAATTTCAACCCTGTTTGCTGAATAAGAGGCTTATTAACATCTGCTGTAATTACTACTATTGTATTTTTAGAAGGTAAATATGCCGCAGTTAAAATTGAATTCCCCCTGATAGATGAGCTACCTATTCTTTGTGACGTATAAGAATCATACACCCCTACTCTACCTCCTGAAAATAAGGTATGGTATCTCCCGTCTTGCGAAAATTCAACACCCTCGACCGGTTGAGAGAACTCCCACTGTGTAATTGAATTTCCGTAGCGATCAAATATCTTGATCAAATCATCAAGTCCATTTTGGGCAGTCACTAAGGCAATGAATGCGCCATTGTTTGAAACATGCACCCCTCGCAATTGTCTATTTGTGCTAAAATGAAGGGAAATGGTTTGTTTTTTAGATGTGATGATTTGTGCTGAAGAACCCATTGAGTTACCAAAAACTATTTTTGGATTGTATATAACCTGAGTTCGAAACTGTGGATCAGTTGCAAGTTCAGATACAACTTCACCA
>MDTG01382107.1_pt1 | contig 19953 bp, 14 predicted proteins | sample 811421 | NCBI WGS metagenome assembly MDTG01 (sample SAMN05326645, study PRJNA326480) | marine metagenome | isolation source: seawater | place: Pacific Ocean: South East | collected 2011
AGGGAGTTGGATTCGAACCAACGTAGGCATAGCCAACGGGTTTACAGCCCGTCCCCTTTAGCCACTCGGGCATCCCTCCGCCCCAAGAGTTGTAAAATCAACATTCCGCAGAAATCTGGGATTTTACAATTAATCACAAGCACAAAAGCCCGTCCGCTGACTCCATTTTCTTGCGAAAACCAGTCCAGCGACGGAACGATTGCACTGCAATGTCATGAGCCTTATAAGGAATTGCATGGCCAAGCGCAAGCACAAGAACCCCCAGAAAGACAGAAAAATTCTAGCAGATTCGTCACCGCTATATATTTATGGCAGCCATGCCGTGCGCGCAGCTTTGGAAAACCCGAAACGGCGCATAAGAAACCTCTATTTGACCGAAAATGCGGCGAATGAACTGGCCGAAATGCTGGCACGCCGCAAAATCACGCCGGAAATTAGGAAAGCGCAGCAATTGGCGGCGCTCTTGCCTGCCGATGCGGTGCATCAGGGCATGGTGTTGGAAACCGCATCTCTGCCCGAACCAAATTTGGCCGATTTGGCCGCTTCCGGCAAATTATTATTGCTGCTCGACCAAGTTTCAGACCCTCGGAATGTCGGGGCTATTATGCGCGCCGCCGCTGTTTTTGGCGCCTGCGGGATTATTCTGCCGCGCCGCAACAGCCCACCGCCATCCGGAGCCTTAGCCAAAACCGCTTCCGGCGCGCTGGAAGTGTTGCCGATGACGCAAGTTACAAATTTGGCGCGCGCTTTGGAAACGCTACACAAGGCGGGATATATGAGTGTCGGGCTTGATGAACGCGGCGATACGCTTATTGGGGATGTGCCGAAAGACAGGCCCTTGGCCTTGGTGATGGGGGCGGAAGGCTCAGGTCTGCGCCGCCTGACCCGCGAAACCTGCGATATGCTTGCGCGCCTGCCAGTCGCTGACGATGCTGGATTTGCCACCCTCAATGTGGCAACAGCGACCGCCGTTACACTTTATGCGTTGAAAAATTAGAGCTTATTGTGCGCGCCGTCGCACAAGGGCGATTTACCCGTCGCTTTGCAACCGCAAAAATAAACCTCGCCATCCTTGACAGCTTCGTAAAGCACTGGCTAGAAGCCGGTATCTTTGTGCTTGCCGTCGCAAAAAGGTTGATTTTCCGATCTACCGCAACTTCACCAAAAATAGCGCTTACCGGCTTTGATTGCAGCTTTATATGGCGCTTTTTGCGGACATTCAGCTTGACTCATAATGCTCTCCCCAGTTGTTCTAAAAAGCATATGGCTTTGCTCCCCTGCGGCGCGACAAAAAAGCCCCACCATTTCTGACGGGGCTTTAGATTTTGATCGGACTAAGATTATTGCAGGTTCTCAATAATCGTGACATTAGCCATGCCGCCGCCTTCACACATCGTCTGCAAACCGTATTTGCCGCCTTTGCGCTTCAGCGCGCTGACCAAAGTTGCCATCAGTTTTGTGCCGGAGCCTCCGAGCGGATGGCCCAGCGCAATGGCTCCGCCATGCACGTTGATTTTCTCGCCATCAACACCTAGCTCTTTGCAATAGGCGACCGGCACAGAACCGAAAGCTTCATTGACTTCGAACAGGTCAATATCATCAACCGAAAGTCCAGCTTTATCCAAAGCGCGCTTGGTCGCCGGGATCGGGGCTTCCAGCATAATCACCGGATCGTGGCCCATGACCGACAAATGAACGATTTTGGCCAATGGCTTGACTTTGAGTTTTTTCAAACCCTCTTCATTGACAATCATCACGCCTGATGCCCCGTCGCAAATCTGGCTGGATGAGGCGGCGGTAATGACCCCACCTTCGGCCAACAGCTTGACCCCTTGAATGCCTTCGAGGCTAGCGTCGAAGCGAATGCCTTCATCGACTTTATGGATTTCTTTATCGCCGTCCTCATTGGTAACTTCAATCGGCACGATTTCTTCATCGAAAGCGCCGGCTTGCGTCGCCGCTATGGCCCGCTCATGACTGCGATAGGCGTAAGCGTCAATCTCGTCTTTGGTCAGCTCATATTTTTTGGCGACCATTTCGGCACCGGCAAATTGGCTGAACTGCACATCGGGATAACGCTTCTGCATGGCGTCAGAGACATAAAAGCCGTGACCTTCTTTAAATGGCAAAGAAATATTCAAACCCATCGGCACATTGGTCATGCTCTCAACACCTGCGGCGATAACGCAATCCATAGTGCCCGACATTACTGCCTGCGCCGCAAAATGGATCGATTGTTGCGACGAACCGCATTGACGATCAACCGACGTGGCCGGTACGCTTTCCGGCAGCCGCGACGACAAAACCGCATTGCGGCCGATATTGGCGGCTTGCTGGCCGACTTGAGTGACGCAGCCCATAATAACGTCTTCTACCATTTCAGGGTCTGCGCCTGAACGGTCGAGCAATTCATCAATGACCTTGCCTGCCAAATCGGCCGGATGCCATTCTTTCAGCTTGCCGTCACGGCGACCACCGGCGGTGCGCCCCACGGCAACAATATATGCTTCAGCCATATCTATCTCCCTTAAACAAAATAGCTGCCCAGAAGCTACCAAATGAAATAATGGCGCGACAAGTTAATTTTGATTGCACTCTTTTCAGCGGTGCGTAACATAACGGCAGATTTTTTTAGGGAGAAAGAGATGAAAACCCGTATCACAGAACTTTTCGGTATCGAGCATCCGGTCATTCAAGGCGGCATGCACCATGTTGGCTTTGCCGAAATGGCGGCTGCCGTTTCCAATGCTGGTGGCCTGGGCATCATTACCGGCCTGACGCAGCCCTCGCCAAAAGATTTGGCCAATGAAATTGCCAAATGCAATGACATGACCGATAAGCCGTTTGGCGTGAACCTGACCTTCTTGCCGGGCTTCGCCAATCCGGATTATCCGGGCTATATCGAAGCGATTATCGCCGGTAATGTGCGCATTGTTGAAACCGCCGGTCGCAGCCCTGAGCAGTATATGCCGCTGATGAAGGAAGCTGGTATTAAAGTCATTCACAAATGCACCTCGGTGCGACACTCTTTGAAAGCTGAGCGTATTGGTTGCGATGCCGTATCGGTTGACGGTTTTGAGTGCGGCGGTCACCCCGGTGAAGATGATATACCGAACATGATTTTGTTACCGCGCGCAGCTGAAGAACTGTCCATTCCGTTTGTCGCCTCAGGCGGCATCGGCAATGCCCAACAACTGGTCGCCGCTTTGGCGCTGGGCGCAGATGGCGTCAATATGGGCACACGCTTCATCGCCACCAAAGAAGCACCGGTGCACCAAAACGTCAAAGAGGCACTGGTCGGCGCGTCTGAACTGGACACTACGCTGATTATGCGCCCGCTGCGTAACACCGAGCGTGTTTTGAAAAATGATGCGGTCACGCGTATTCAGGAAAAGGAAAAAGAGCTCGGCGAGAACATCCAAATCAATGACATTATGGATGAGGTTGCCGGCGTGTATCCGAAAATCATGAGCGATGGCGATATGGATGCCGGCGCGTGGTCATGCGGCATGGTCGCCGGTCTCATTCACGATATCCCGTCTTGCGATGATCTGGTCGGCGGCATGGTGAGAGAGGCTGAGGAGATTATAGCCAAACGTCTGGCTCAATTCGCGGCTTAGGGTAAAATGGTGCGGTCGCTGAGAGCGACCCCCGCCAGCCTTCCCCAGGCGAGACGGCTTGGCTTCGTCAAACCGACGAATCGATTAGGAACATAAGAATTAAAAGCCCCACCCGGCTAGTGGGGCTTCTTCGCTTACGGTGTCACAATATCAAAATCGGTCGGGAAGGTGTCGAGACGGCTGAACACTCTCATCAGCGCGAGCGGGTTGCCACCGACTTGCACATTGCCCTTGACGATTTCCTTAGGAAAGCTGGTTGCCCCCATCGCCACTTGGTTGAACATGGCGCGCGTCAGCGTCAGCGTGGCATCGGCGTTTTCATCCTGCTTATTCGGGATATTATTCAGCACACTATTATCCAGCGAGAGAACGAACTGCTCTTTCGTGTCGGTGAAGTCAAGATTGATTTTGACCTGCAAATCATCCGCCCCTTTAGGGTTGAAGCGCACCGCCATAAAGTCGAGGAACATGGAGGTCGGTACATTCGACACCATGTCAGGGCTGGCCGTGCGCGCGCCACGCGCCACATCAACGCCCTCGCGCAATTCTTTGGCGCCGGTAAGGTAGAAGTTGCGCCAAGGCCCGCTTTCCGCCTGATAACCCATTTGCTCATAGGCATCGGCCAGCAGCGCGCGCGCTTCTTTTTTTTTCGGATTGGCGAAGACATAATGGTTCAGCAATTCCGCTGCCCAGCGATAATCACCCTTTTGCATAGCGTGTTTGGCATGGCGCATCAGCCCGTCCGGCCCGCCTGCCAAATTCATATAATTGCGCGCGCGCCGCTCCGGCGTTAGCGGGTTCAAATTGGCCGGCACACCGTCAAAATAGCCGAGATAGAAATTGTAAACGGCGCGCACATTATGGCTCACCGTGCCGTAATAATTGCGATTGTAAAACTCCTGAGCCAACGAGGGCGGCAGATCCAGCATGTTGGAAATCTCGGTCGCCGTATGGCCGTGGTTCATCAGCCGCACCGTCTGGTCGTGCATGAAGCGATACATATCGCGCTGCTTGGCGATATAATCATAGCCCGCTTCGCGACCCCAACGCGGCCAATGGTGAGAGCCGAACACCACATCCATACGATCGCCGAACAGTTCCAGCATATCGGTGAGATGGCGCGACCAAATCAACGCATCGCGGGTTTTCGCACCACGCGGCGTATAGAGATTATGCATCACGCCATTGACTTCTTCAGCCACGCAAAGCGCCTTCCATTTCGGTAGATAGAAGACAAATTCAGCCGGGGCTTCTGCCCCCGGGGTCAGTTGAAACTCAATCTCCACCCCGTCCAGCACCAGCTTTTGGCCGGTCGCGGTAATGTCATCGGTCGGGGTCAGTAAGGTGATGGTGCCAAAGGCGACACCCTTGCCCAACCCGCTATCAATCGCCCCTTGCGGCGTGCGTTCCAGCAAATTGCCGAACATGAAACCCGCCCGGCGGCTCATTGCATTACCGGCAATGACGTTTTCGCTGGTCACTTCTTTGACGAAATGCTCGGGCGCGACAAAACGGATGCGCCCGCTCGCCAAATCGTCTTCATCAGCCAGCGCGCGAATACCGGCAAAATGGTCGGCATGGCTGTGCGTCGCAAAAATGGCTTTAACGGGGCGCTTGCCGAAATGGCTATCGACCAGCTTCATCGCCGCATCCATGGTTTCGGTGGCGGTCAGCGGGTCAACCACAATCCAACCTGTGTCGCCTTTGATGAAAGTCACATTGGCGAGGTCATAGCCGCGCACTTGGTAAATACCTTCAGTCACCTCAAACAAGCCGTGAATGGCATTGAGCCGCGCTTGACGCCACAGGCTGGGGTTCACCGTATCGGGCCGAGTGCCGTCGAGATATTCAAGGTTTGTCATGTCCCAGACCACGCGGCCTGAAGCATCCTTTATCACTAGCGCTTCGGGTTTGGCCAATTGCCCGCGCGTCGCCAACTTGAAGTCTTCGGTGTTTTCAAACGGTAGGCGGTCGAGCACTTTTTCTTGCGCCGCCTTGGTCGCCGCACTGGGCGCTTTGACCGTCACATCGGTGGCTAAGGCATTGGTATTAAGCAACGTGCCGATAAATGCGGCAGCCAGCCACAATTTCATATTCTTCATAATATCCCCCCAAAGGTTTATTCGGCAGCAATCCAATTACCGCGCAGTTCTTTCTTCAAATCGCTGACATACTTATTGAAGTCAATCTGAATTGTATGCCGCTCGCTATCATAATAATGGCCGAGATAGAGTTTCTCGTCGGCAAGGATGGTTTTTTCCATCGCCGCATCATCGGGCATGGCATAATTGCCGCCCAGCACGTTTGCGATAAATTTCGATTGCTGCTCGGCAAGATTGACCAATGTCGGCAGCGGCTGCGCCAGCCCGACAAAAAACAAATTGCGCCAGCCGGGTTTCACCATGCGGCGATATAGTGGAAATTTATTGTCTTCCACGGCCAGCGAGTTTTGCCGCAAAAACGGAAATGAAATACGATATCCGGTCGCCCAAATAATCACATCAATCTCTTCGCGGCTGCCATCTAAAAAGCGCACACCATCGCCATCCAAGCTTTCCAACCCGCCCTTCACCGTCACATCACCGCAGCCAAGGCGCGTCAAAAACTCGCCCGAAACGGAAGGATGCGCGGTCAAAACCTCATGATCGGGCTTGGGCAGACCGTAATCTTCCATATTGCCGATGGCTTTTTTAATAACGATTTGCCCCAGCTTGCGGCCAATGGCTTGCGGCATCCAAGCAGGCATAACCGATTTATCGGCCGGTTCGCCATTGAGATATTTCGGCAGCACCCACACACCCCGACGCGCCGAGATAAAGCATTTTTTGGCAATTGGGCGTTGTGAGACTTCCGAGGCGATATCCATGGCCGAATTGCCAACGCCGACCACCAGCACGTTTTTGCCGCGCAAATCATGCGGCTCAAACGGCGAGTCATAATCATGGCTGTGCATTTGAATGCCGTCAAACTTGTCGCCATATTCGCTCGGCGTCTTGGCGTCCCAATGATGGCCATTGGCGACCACCAGCGCTCCATATTGGCGCGTCTCGCCGCTCGACAAAGTAACGTGCCACACGCCCTCATCATCGCGACGCGCATCATCCACCGCCGTGTTGAAGGTGATGTTGTCGCGCAGGCCGAAATGGTCGACATAATCATTGAAATAATCAAATAGCTGGCTGTGATGGGGGAAGTCCGGCCAATCACCGGGCACTGAATAATCCTCAAAGGCCAAACGGAATTTTGACGTGTCGATATGCAGGCTTTGATAGCAAGCCGATTTGCCATTGGGGTTTTTGTGATACCAATTGCCTCCAATATTGTCGGACATTTCAAACTGCTCATAGCCAATGCCAAAATCTTTCAATCGCTTGGCGGTGGTGAAACCGGAACATCCGGCCCCGACAATGCAAACTTTCATATTGGTCGGTAGCGCGTCACTCATGTCAAACTCCCTGTTTAACGAAAGTTTGGCACAAGGCAGCGGGTTAATCTAGAGGTGGGAAATGATGCTCTTTGTCGCTGTCGAGCCAGAGCGCATATTTGCCCATAATGCGGGTGAAGGGCGGCCAGTCGAGAAAGCGCATAAGCCAGCTTTGCACATGGGGCAGGTCCATCTCGGTGTCGAACCAAGCGGGGTCGGCAATGCGGAACTGGCGCACGAAAGGCAAAAGCGCAACATCGGTAAACCCGGCCTGCTTACCCGCCAACCAGCCCTCGGCCAATTGCGGCTCCATCTTTTGCAGCATGTCATGGCACACGGCGCGATGGGTCGGCATGTCAGCATCTTCATAGCGGCCGGTATATTTATAGCGGTCGAGATGATGTTTGAAATCGCCGTCAAACGCCTCCATCAGCGCTTCATCCTTATGCGTTAGCCAGCCCTGCGGGTCGGCTTGCGCCAGCGCCCATTCCATCACCTCTCGGCTTTCATCCAGCACTGTGCCATCGGGCAATTGCAGCACCGGAACGGTGCCCTTGGGCGACAATTCCAGCATATGAGGCGGCTTGTCGCGCAAAGCAATCTCGCGCAAGCGCAGCTCAATCTCGGCGGCGGCCAGCGCCATGCGGGCGCGCATGGCATAGGGGCAACGGCGAAAACTGTAGAGCAGCGGTGGCATTATTTTTCTCCGATATGGGTTTCACCGCGCGCTGCCGCCAGCTTTATTTGCTTTTGGCGTTCACGAAAGCGGTCGCGGTCGGGCTCGCTGCGCGTGTCGATGCAATGCAAGCATGCGACGCCCGGCTCGAACGAGTTCAGCAGCTTTTCTTCCGTCGATAGCGGCATGCGGCAAGCATGGCACATATCATAATCGCCTTCTTCGAGGCCGTGGCGCACGGAGACACGCTCATCAAACACAAAGCAATCGCCGTCCCACTTGCTGTCGGCCTCATCGACGGTTTCGAGATATTTCAAAATACCGCCCTCCAAATGGAAGATGTTTTCATAGCCCTGCCCGACCAGATAGGCGGTCGATTTTTCACAGCGAATGCCGCCGGTGCAAAACATGGCGATGTTTTTTGGCTTTTCCTCCAACTGCGCGAGATAATTATCGATCCATGCGGGAAACTCGCGAAAGCTATCGGTCTTCGGGTCGACCGCGCCGTCAAACGTGCCGATGGCGACCTCATAAGCATTGCGCGTATCAATCACAAGCGTGTCGGGGTCGTCAATCAGCGCGTTCCAATCTTGCGATTTAATATAAGTGCCGACACTGCACTGCGGGTCGATGTTCGGCTGGCCCATAGTGACGATTTCCTGCTTCAGCCGCACCTTCATGCGATGAAAGGCGGGCTCGGCCGCAAAGCTGTATTTCGGCTTAATATCGGCGAGACGAAGGTCTTTTTGAAAATGCGCCAGCAGCGCACTAATGGCCTCATGCGAGCCGCAGACCGTGCCGTTAACGCCCTCGCGCGCCAGCAAAATCGTGCCCTTAATGGCGTGCTTTTTACACATGGTGAGCAGCGGCGCGCGCAAGGCCTCATAATCGGGCAAGGCCACGAATTTATACATCGCACTTACTACGATAGGTGTCGCCTCGGGCGGTGATGGAATGACCGAATTCATCCGTGTTTTTTAGCGGGTTTCGAATAAAAGGGCTAGTTGCGGTAAAGGCATTTGATAGCTTACGCCCGCTCATTCGCTTTCGCGTTATCGGGCTTCAGCGTCACAAGCCGGAAGCCCAATCATCAGAGCCCCGTGAGGCATCGGCGGCACCTTCTAATGTGCCGTCCTCACCCACTAAAATCGCCTCGACGCGGCCAAGCTGCCATTTGAAATGCGGATAGGGGTAAAGCCTATGGCCGCGCGCGCTTAGCCCACGCATATTGCCGAGGCTCATCGCGCCTTTTTCCAGCATCACCACATCGGGCTGCCATTGGCTGTGGCTTTTGCGCGCGTGCACGGCTTGCGCCGCGCTCATATCAAAATCGATGATATTGCTGAGCACCTGAAACACGGAAGTGATGATGGTGGCGCCGCCCGGCGTTCCGAGCACGGCTTTCAGCTTGCCATCTTTCGTCACAATGGTCGGCGTCATGGAAGACAGCATGCGCTTGCCCGGCGCAATGCCGTTCTTGCTGTCGCCCAACAAGCCGAATTGGTTGGCGTGGCCAGGCTTGATGGCGAAGTCGTCCATCTCATTATTGAGGAAAAAGCCCGCCCCCTTCACCACCACTTTCGCGCCATACATGCCGTTCAGCGTGGTGGTGATGGCGACGGCATTGCCGGCCGCATCAACAATGGAGAAATGCGTCGTTTCGGCGCTTTCCATCGCCGCCACATAGCCGGGCTTGACCTTTTCGCTGGGGGTTTTCTGGTTGGACGAAATATCAGCATTGCGGGCGGTGATGTAGTCACGGCTTGTCAGCGTATCGATATCGACCTCGACAAAATCCGTGTCGCCCAAGTGAGTGGCGCGGTCGGCATAGGCGCGGCGCTGCAATTCAGTCATCAGGTGAATATGCGCGGCGGAATTATGCCCCAGCGCCGCCACATCATAGGCCTCAGCCCCTTGCAATAGCTGCGCCAGCGCAACCCCGCCACTGCTCGGCGGCGGCATGGAGACAATCTCATGCCCGCGATAGGCAAAGCGCACCGGCGCGCGCCATACCGGCGTGTAGGCCGCCAAATCTTGATGGGTGATGAGGCCGCCGCCGCTTTGCATTTCATCGACCAACGCATCGGCCACCCGGCCCTCGTAAAATCCGGCACGGCCCTGCGCGCCAATGGTTTGAAGCGTGCTCGCCAAAGCCGGGAATTTTATCCGCTCGCCTTCGCGCCATTTGCCGGACGCCTTCAGCACCGGCGGTGTGAAACGGTTTTGATCGGCAAAGTCTTTTTGAAAACGGTTAAACTCGCGGGCCGCTTTTTTGGTCAGTATAAAGCCGTCTTGCGCCAGATTGACCGACGGCCGAATGAGCGCATCCCACGGCTTAGAACCGAATTTCTCGTGCAGCGTGGCCATGCCGGCCACACTTCCCGGCACACCGACCGCGAGATGGCCTTTCAGGCTGAGACCTTTAATCACCTCACCGTTTTCATCGAGATACATATCGCGGCTGGCGGCAAAGGGCGCGCGCTCGCGAAAATCCAACGTGCCGACATCGCCATTGGTGAGGCGATAAACCATAAAGCCGCCGCCACCAATATTTCCGGCCTGCTGGTAGACCACAGCCAGTGCGAAATTGACCGCCACCGCCGCGTCAAACGCATTGCCGCCCTCGCGCAGCACGTCGCGACCAACCTCGCTGGCTAGCCTGTGCGCCGACACCACCATGCCGTTCTCGCTATACGCGCCTTTAGGCGCAAAACGCCAATGATGGCTCGCGTGTAAATATTGAACATGCAAAAATGGCGCGGCAAACATCAGCGTGACAAGCAAAAAAATGGCCAGCACGGGCTGTTTGGGCGACTGATAATCGGCTTTATACATAAACGGCTTCCTCAAAATGCGACTGGAAGATTAACAGCTAGGGCGATTTGGGCAAGCATTGGCCTTGCCGCCCCTGCCCATTCGCCCTAAATTTATCGACAGATTGGGAGAAATAAGATGAGTGCAGCAGAAAAGATTCTACCGGGTCACGCCAAATATACGCGCCTGTTTCAGCCGCTGGATTTGGGTCATACCACCATTAAAAACCGCTCGATTATGGGTTCCATGCATACCGGCCTTGAAGAATTGCCCGACGGGTTTGAGCGCATGGCGGCTTATTATGCCGAGCGCGCCGCCGGCGGTGTCGGCATGATTATCACCGGCGGTATTGCCCCCAATCCTGAAGGCGGCATGACAGTAAAAGACGGTGACGGCAATGAGGTGTTCGCTGCCTCCAAGCTGCAAAACGAAAAAGAAGTTGAAGGCCACGCCATTGTCACCAAGGCTGTGCATGACGCCGCGCCCGATTGCAAATTCGTCATGCAAATTCTGCATATGGGACCGCTCGCCTACAATGATCAAGCGGTTGCGCCCTCACCCGTCAAATCTCGCATTGGCGCTTTCGCACCAGAAGAATTGGACGCCGCCGGAATTGAAAAGCAAATCGCTGACCACGCCCATTGCGCCGCCATGGCGAAAAAGGCCGGTTATGATGGGGTCGAGATTATTGGCTCGGCCGGCTATTTGCTGTCGACTTTTCTGGTCGAGAAAACCAATCAGCGCACCGATGAATGGGGTGGCTCTTATGAAAACCGAATGCGCTTTCCGTTGGAAGTCGCCAAGCGCTGCCGCGAGACCGTCGGCAATGACTTCATCATCATCTTTCGTATCGCCGCTATGGATATGCTGCAAGGCGGCATGAGCTGGGACGAAGTAGCACTGTTGGCGCGCGAGCTTGAGAAAGTCGGTGTGTCAATGATTTCCACCCATTTCACCTGGCACGAAAGCGCTGTGCCAACCATTGCCACCATGGTGCCGCGCGCTGCCTTCACCTCGGTGACGGGTCGTGTGCGCAAGGAAGTGTCAATTCCTGTCATCACCTCCAACCGCATCAACATGCCGCAAGTGGCCGAAGATGTGCTGGCCGCAGGCGAAGCCGATTTGGTTTCCATGGCACGGCCCATGCTGGCCGACAGCCAGTTTATGAACAAGGCGGCGGAAGATCGCGCCGATGAGATAAACACCTGCATTGCCTGCAATCAGGCCTGCCTCGACCATACATTCGGTGGTAAGACGACAAGCTGTCTGGTCAATCCGCGCGCCTGCCATGAAACGTTGCTAAAATATGAGCCAACGGATGCGCCGAAGAATATTGCGGTGGTCGGCGCCGGCCCTGCCGGGCTGGCCTATGCCACAACGGCGGCGGAGCGCGGCCATAAGGTGACGCTGATTGATGCGGCTGATGAGATCGGCGGTCAGTTCAACCTCGCCAAGCTGGTCCCGGGCAAGGAAGAGTTTTATGAGACGCTGCGCTATTACGGGCGGATGATTGAGAAACTGGGCGTTGAATTACGCCTGAACAAACGCGCTGACGTTGATATGCTGGGCGATTTCGAGCATGTGGTGGTGGCCACCGGCATCACCCCGCGTGTGCCCGATATCGAAGGCATAAATCATGAAAAAGCGGTCAGCTATGTTGATGTCCTGAAAGGCGATAAGCCGGTCGGCAAGCGCGTCGCGATTATGGGCGCGGGCGGCATCGGCTTTGATGTCGCCGACACAATTTCGCACGACGGCCCGTCAGGCGCGCTCGACAAAGCCGTGTTTGCCAAGGAATGGGGGGTTGATTTTAAAAACCATCCGCGCGGCGGCGTCACCGGCATCGAGCCTGAAGTGGCCAGCGCAGATCGCGAAATTTTCCTGATGCAGCGCAAAGAAACTAATGTCGGCAAAGGCTTGGGCAAAACCACCGGCTGGACGCATCGCCTCACCCTACAGCGGCGCGGCGTGAAAATGATGAACGCGATTGAATATCGCAAGATTGACGATGCGGGTCTGCACATTACCACCAATGGCAAGCCCGATATTCTCGAGGTCGATACGGTGATTATTTGCGCCGGACAAGAACCCTTGCGCGAATTGCACGATGCATTGGAAACCAAAGGCGCATCCGTCGAGCTGGTCGGGGGCGCCTATGAGGCAGCCGAACTGGACGCGAAGGCAGCGATTAAGCAGGCGTCAGAATTGGCGGCGAAAATCTAGCCAAGAGAAAGCGGCTATTCTTCTAGCGTCTCAATATTCAACTGTCCCGCCAGGCCTGCGTCGCGATGGGCGAGGATTGCGTTATATTCTTCTGACATAATCATTTCGACCATAGCTTGGCGGCTGGGATATTTGGCAATCGCCACTTGGTCCCACAACTCTTCCACCTCGCCCAGCATCAGTCGCTGCACATCGCCGAAAAAGCGCATCTCACCGCCCAAATCCGTAATGATTTTGGTGACCGCCATGCCGTAAAATGCATAGGCCTCAGCCCCGCTCATATCCGTGCCGTGCAGTTCGTGGCCCTCGGGATATTCAGCCTTGTCCTTAAACTTAAGTAAATTGACCATGCTGATGGGTTTGCCGTGATCATTCTCGAAAAAACCCTTCATTTGAGCGTCACTAGGCGTAACCGCGTTTTCATATTTCATGTTCTTCTCCTGCGGCGCTTCGTCCGCGAAAAAAAATGACTTATCTGTCATTTCTGTGTAAACCGCTTCTAAATCCGCCCGAAAAGCGAAAAAAAAGCATCTCTGAAGTGCAGAAATTAATATTTTTTGCGTTATATATAAAGTACAAAAGGGGATAAATAAATCAATGGACTTCGACCCTGACGATCATGACAGTCAACCGATTGCCGCGAGCAAGCCTCGGCGGCGGCTCTTCAGCCCTGCCGGTACAGCCATTTTGGTGTTTTTGGCGCTTATTGGCTGGCTGGCCAGCGGGATATTGTTCAATACGGACAAAGTAGAAGCCGCCAAGCCCATCATGACAAGCAGCGAGTTAAACCGCGCCTTTAGAGTTGTGGTACGTAAAATTTCGGCGCAAACCTTCCCCAACACGATTATTCTGCAAGCACGCAGCGAGGCCGATAAAGTGGTTAGCGTGGCGGCGGAAACCGGCGGCACCATAAGCCAATTGCCGGTCGAAAAGGGGGCTTTTGTGCAAAAAGGGCAAATTATTTGCCGCATTGATGTCGGCGCGCGTGAGGCCAATCTGGAGCAAGCCCGCGCCCAGCGCGATGCCCGCAAAATCGAATTCACCGCAGCCAAGAAATTGCTCAAGCAAGGGCATACGTCAAAAAGCCAAATGGCGGCTGCACAAGCCAGATATGACGCTGCGGTGGCAAATGTGAAAGCTGCTTTGGTGGAGCTTGAGCGAACCAAAATTCGTGCTCCGTTTGACGGCATTCTTGACCGCCAGCCAGTCAAAATCGGTCATTACATGTCGCCCGGCCAGCCCTGCGGCACGGTGATTGATAAAGACCCACTTTTGATTGTCGGCTATATTGCCGAAAATCAGGTCAATCGCATTTCCGTCGGCGACACCGGCTCGGCCAAATTATCGACCGGCGAATTGGCGCAAGGCAAAATCCGCTATATCGCCGAAAGCCCCAATCTGACGACGCGCACCTTCCGCGTCGAATTGGAAGTGGCGAATAAAGACCTCGCTTTGCGCGACGGCATGACCGCAGAATTGACCATTAATGCCGGCGAGGTGATGGCGACTCGCGTGCCGCAAAGCGTGTTGACGCTGGCCAATGATGGCCGTTTGGGCGTGCGCGTTGTCGACAATGGCCGCGTCGCCTTGCGTCCGGTACAGATTATTTCCGATGACCAGAACGGCGCGGTGGTGACCGGCCTTGCCGCTTCTGAAATGGTGATTGTACGAGGCGGTGAATATACCCGCGACGGGCGCGAAGTTGAATTCGAAATGGAGCAGGCGGCCAATGCCTCCTTGCCTTCGCGCGAGGCGCAATAATGTATCGTTTCGTCACAGCCGCGATGGGGCGCAGCCGCGCCGTGCTAACCATTTTAGCGGCGCTGCTCTTGGGCGGCCTGTCCTCTTACATCTCGCTGCCGCGCGAAGCCGATCCCGATATTCCGATTCCTATTATTTATGTCGGTGTTGTTTTGCCCGGCATTTCTCCGGCTGATGCGGAGCGACTTTTGGTCAAACCGATGGAGTTGGAACTGCGCACGCTGACCGGGCTGAAAGAAATGCAATCGGTTTCAGCACAAAATTATGGCGCCGTGCTGCTTGAGTTTGATGTCAGCTTTGACGAAGACCAAGCGCTGCTTGATGTGCGGGAAAAAATGGATCAAGTGCGGCCTGAACTGCCTGATGATGCCGAAGAGCCAGATGTGCGTGTATTCAATGCCGGTCTGTTCCCGGTCATTATGGTCAATCTGACGAGCAATGACAGTGAGCGAGAGCTTTATCGCCATGCCAAAATGCTCAAAGAAGAAATTTCCGGTATGCCCAATGTATTGGAGGCCAAGCTGGTCGGCCAGCGCGAGGAAGTGCTGGAAATCGTCATCGACCCGCGCGCGATGGAAAACTACAACATCACCGCCAATGAGCTTTATTCGGTTTTGGCACGCAATAATAAGCTTATTCCGGCGGGCAGTATTGATAGCGGTCAGGGGCGCTTTTCGCTCTCCGTGCCCGGTCTGGTTGAGAGCGAGGCCGATATCGGCCAAATCCCCATTAAATCGCGCGGCGATGCGGTGGTGCAGCTCAGCGATATTGCTGAAGTACGCCGCACTTTTAAGGACCAAGATATTTATGCCCGTTTCAACGGCGCGCCGACCATTTCCATTGAAGTGGTCAAGCGTCTTGGCTCAAATATCGTTCAAACGACCCAGCAAGTGCGTGACTTGACCAATGAATATACCGCGGATTGGCCAGACACGATTGAAGTCGATTTCTCATCGGATATTTCCGATTTCATTTTTGAAATGATTGGTTCGCTGGAGACCTCAATTTCCAACGCCATTATGCTGGTGATGATTTTGGTCATTGCCGCGCTTGGCTTGCGCTCCGCTTTGCTGGTCGGCCTGTCCATTCCGACCTCTTTCCTTGTCGGCTTTTTGATTGTCGACATGATGGGCATGACGTTGAACATGATGATTATGTTCGGCTTTATTCTGTCGGTCGGTATTCTGGTCGATGGGGCCATTGTGGTGGTCGAATATGCCGACCGCAAAATGGCCGAGGGCGTTAATCGGCGCGAAGCTTATGCCATGGCCTCGTCCCGCATGTTCTGGCCGATTTTATCATCAACCGCTACAACCCTGGCCGCCTTCGGCCCTATGCTTTTATGGCCGGGCGTGAGCGGCAAATTCATGTCATATTTGCCGATAACGGTAATTATTCTGCTCAGTGCATCGCTCGCCACAGTCATGCTGTTCCTGCCTGTCATTGGCGGTCTGTTCGGCAAGTCTGAACAAGAAGGCGATGAATTATTGACCAGCCTTTCGGGCGAAACGCGCATTAATGTGCGCAACATGAAGGGCATGACGGGTCGCTATTTGCGCTTTTTGAAAATGTGCATGAACTGGCCGTTGACAACCATTGCCACGGCTATTGCCATTCTTACTTCGGTCGTCATTCTCTTCGGCGAATATAATAATGGCGTTGAATTTTCAGGCTCCATCGAACCGCATCAGGTCAATGTGCTGGTTAAAGGACGCGGTAATTTGTCGGTCGAAGACGCCGATTTCGCGACCAAGCTTGTCGAGAGCATAATTCTTGATATCCCGGGCGTATCCAACGCCTTTGCGCAAGCCGGACCGTCCATTGGCAGAGGCGATGGCGCGCCAACTATGGGCGATGGCCGCATCCCAGCTGATACGATTGGTCTCATTCGCGTAGAGTTCACGCATTTTTCAACACGCGCACCCGCATCGCAAATCGTGCGCGAGATTAATCAGCGCGCTGAGCGTTTTGCCGGCATTGAAGTGGAGATTAAAGAACGCGAACAAGGGCCGCCACAAGGCAAAGGCATTGAGATTGAAGTCAGTGGTCAGGATTTGGACAAGCTGACCGACGTCACCAATTTGATGTCGCAATATATGCAAGGCCGTGATGACCTTTATATTGATGTGGAAAATTCACTTCCCCTACCCGGCATTGAATGGAATTTAAGCGTTGACCGCGAGGCCGCCGGACGCTTTCAAGCCGATATTGTGACCGTCGGGAATGTCATCCAGCTTGTAACCAATGGCATTCTTATTGGGCACTATCGCCCCGATGACAGTGATGAAGAAATCGAGATACGCGCCCGTTACCCCTATGGCGCGCGCTCTTTCGACCGGCTTGACCAATTACGCGTACTGACACCAGCCGGTAATGTGCCGATTACCAATTTCGTCAAACGTGAGCCGAGCGAAAAGCGCGATGCCATCAGCCGCATAGACGGGCAGCGCGTCATTCAAATTCAGGCGGCGATGGCGGTCAACCCGGAAACCGGCTCAGAATATTTGGCCACTGATTTGGAAAATGACTTCAAACAATGGATGGCCCAGCAAGACTTCGTGCCATCAGGCGTGAAATGGCGCTTGCGCGGCGCCAATGAAGAAGCCGAAGAAGCGGCCGCTTTCCTCGGGCGCGCCATGATTGCCTCGCTGATGCTGATGTTCATTATTCTGCTGATGCAGTTCAACAGCCTCTACTGCACGCTCTTGACCCTCTCGACCGTGGTCTTGTCCACTATCGGCGTATTGCTCGGCATGGTTTTGACTGGCCAGGTGTTCTCGGTCATTATGACCGGCACGGGCGTGGTCGCTTTGGCTGGTATTGTTGTCAATAATTCCATTGTATTAATTGACACCTATCAACGCCTCTTGGCTACCGGCATGGATAAGGTTGATGTGATTTTGAAAACTGCAGGTCAGCGTTTGCGGCCGATTTTGTTGACCACAGTAACGACAATGATCGGCCTGTTCCCGATGGCCATTCAGGCCTCGATTAAAGTTATCGATCGTTCGATTGAATTTGGTGAGCCGACGGCCGCTTGGTGGGTTCAACTTTCAACGGCGATTATTTTCGGGCTTGGCTTCTCGACCTTGCTGACGCTTATCCTGGTGCCGGTGATGCTGCATTTGCCGGATTATTTACGTGACCAATTCGGCAGATTGCGCGGCTCTTCAGAACTGCGCGACGCCATGCGCGGCGGCGACTCCCCAGCGGAATAATCAGCCCTGTTTTAAACGCCAATAAGTGTAAGCGCTAATCGGCAGCACCACATAATAGGCAAAGCTCATCGCAGTCAGCGTTAGCCATGGGAAGGTGAACAGCATCACCGCCATAGAGCCGATAAAAAGCATGAGCGGCAACACCAAATCGCGACGAATATGGGTCAGCCCTTTGCCGGAAAAAGTCGGCAAAGTGGAGACCATCAAAAGTCCCACAATAATGGTGTTGGCCAGAATGAAGGACGGATATTTTGCCAGATCGATAATTTCCGCCAATTGCAAATAAATCGGCAACATCACTAAACCACCGGCCGAGGGCGAGGGCACGCCGATAAAATATCTGATTTTCCATGCCGGACGGTCGGCCTCTTCCATATCAACATTAAAGCGCGCCAAACGCAGCGCACAGCATACGGAATAAACCAGAATAATCGCCCAGCCGAGGCGGCCTGTCGATTGTAAGGCCCAGAGATAGACCAGCAAGACGGGCGCAATGCCGAAATTGACGAAATCGGTCAACGAGTCGAGCTGCGCGCCGAGCGGGCTTTCAGCCTTCAAAAGCCGCGCCAAACGCCCATCAAAGGCATCAAGAAAACCAGCAATGACAATGCACATGACAGCCAGTTCAAAGCGCCCTTCCAGCCCCTGCCGCACCGCCGTTAAACCGAGACATAGAGCAAGCAGCGTTACAATATTCGGGATAATGCGCCGAATGGGAAAGCGTCGGGTTTTAAGACTTTCGGTTACTTTTTGGCGGCGCGTTGCCTCTTTTTCCTTGTGCTCGCTCATTTTAGCTGATCAGCGTCTCGCGCTCTTTCTCTTTTGATTTCAGATCGGCCAATACGGTTTCACCGGCAATGGCCGACTGTCCGACGGCAACGCGCGGCACACCATCTTTCGGCAGATAAACATCGCATCGGCTGCCGAAACGAATAAGACCGAAACGCTCACCGGCATGAAAATCCTGCTCTTCATGCGCGAAACACAAAATACGCCGCGCCACTAGACCGGCGATTTGCACCACAACAATTTGCTTGCCGCCTTCGGCTTCCACCAACAGCGATTGGCGCTCATTGGCATCGCTGGCCTTGTCCAAATCAGCGCTTAAAAACTGACCCGTGCGGTAAAGCGACTTCACCACTTTACCGCTCACCGGCATCCGATTCACGTGGCAGTTAAACACATTCATAAACACGGAAATTCGCGGCAGAGCTTCATCACCCAGCCCCAATTCGGGCGGCGGCACTGCTTCGGTGATCATATTTACCACACCATCAGCCGGCGATACGACTAGGCCGCGACGCTGTGGCGTCACCCGCGCCGGATCGCGAAAAAACCATACGCACCACAAAGTCAAGATAAACCCGACCCAGCCCAAAAGATCTGACACAAAAAACAGCAGCAGTGTCAGAAAGGCGAAAATCGCAATGAAGCGAAAGCCTTCCGGATGAATGGGAAACAGCACTGATTTCAATGCACGCATGATTTATCTCCTATCAAGCGGTTTCCGGCACTGCCGAAACACCGTCTTTGAAAAGCTTATACACCACCGCATCGTTTAACGCTTCAAAAGAAGCAACAACAATGTTTGGATTGACGCCAATGGTGCGCCAGCTATCCCCATTATCATCGACACTTTCAATGGTCACGCGCGTGACCGCTTCAGTTCCGGTGTTCAAAATCCGCACCTTAAAATCGATCAGGCGCATGGTATCTATTGTTTTGGCATAGCGTTTCAAATCGCCGCGCAAAGCCATATCCAGCGCGTTAATCGGGCCATTACCCGTGCCTTTACCTTCTACCGTTTCGCCATCAATGACCAATGACACGCTGGCCTCAGATAAGGTGCGGCTTTTGCCATCATTGCTGATATTGACCGTATAGCCGGTCACGTCAAAATAGCTCGGCAGGCGGTCGAGCTGGCGCAGTGCCAAAAGCTCAAATGAGGCTCCGACACCGTCATAGCTATAGCCGTCCAGTTCCTTGTCTTTAACTTCGCGCAAAATGCGGTCAATCGCCGGGTCTTTGGCGTCAACGTCAATCTCAGCCGTCGCCAAACGGTCCAGCACATTACTTTTACCGGCTTGGTCCGAAACCAAAATCGTGCGGTTATTGCCGACGCTTTCGGGCCTCACATGCTCATAGGTTGACGGGTCTTTCATCACCGCCGAGACATGAATGCCACCCTTATGCGCAAAGGCCGAGGCGCCGACATAG
>MDTG01214726.1_pt1 | contig 19952 bp, 18 predicted proteins | sample 811421 | NCBI WGS metagenome assembly MDTG01 (sample SAMN05326645, study PRJNA326480) | marine metagenome | isolation source: seawater | place: Pacific Ocean: South East | collected 2011
TACACCGGTTTTTAAGCGGCTAGTGCGTAGTTGTCGTCGTTGGCAACTATATAATTTGCAGCAGTTTTACAAGGCTTACTGCACCCTCGGCATGCGCTTACAGGTTCAACACCCACGTCGAAGCCAAAACGCCCCCAATACTTATTTTGATGATATCACAAATTATCTAATGTTATGTTTTAAAATCCGACCTTGCTGTATTTTCCAATCCTTTTCCTTATCGTCTTGCCTTTTATCGAAAAGTTTTTTACCTCTACCAATTCCTATTTCAATTTTTACAAGATTTCTCTTCCAATAAAGAGAAATTATTACAATAGTTTTGCCTTTTTTTTCAATTGCCCCCCTTAGTTGATCGATTTCTTTTTGGTGTAACAATAATTTTCTAGAACGAGATGGGGTTGGTTGAATATGAGATGAGGCGGAGTTCAGAGGGTTTATTAATATGCCTTGTGTGCTAGCGATACTTGCTTTAATTGTAACGAATGAATCTTGTATTTGGATTTTGCCAGCACGTATGCTTTTTAACTCCCAGCCTTCAAGTACTATTCCAGCTTCTAATGTTTTTTCAATGAAAAAGTTAAATTTTGCCTTTTTATTTACAATTATGAGCTGATTTGGTGATTGAGAGCCTAATTTAGACATGATGCTAAAAACTTAAAACTATGTTTATGGTTAATATTTTTATGGGTTTATATATTGTATCTTAAAATTAAGCATATCAAATAGTTGCCTCGTTTGGATATTTGTTCGACAATAAAACCAGTCAAATTTTTTAGGTTGAATCAACAGTATGAGGGCATCTTGGTCTTCGCCGTGGCTTTTCATCTTGGCAGCCACAGGCTCCGCGGTGGGTTTAGGTAACATTTGGAGATTTCCCTACGTTACCGGTGAAAATGGTGGCGGAGCCTTCGTTCTACTTTATTTATTTTTTGTATTTTTTATGGGTTTACCAATCCTGTTTTCGGAAATATTGATCGGAAAGAGGGCTCAAAAGAATCCAATTAACGCAATGAAATTTGTCGCGCGAGAGTCAGGTGCGGGTCAATATTGGGCGCTCGTTGGGGCATTGGGGGTCTTGGCAGGATGCTTAATTCTTTCATTTTACTCTGTAATCGCCGGATGGTGTTTATCTTACGTTTATGATTACGTTACCGCAGAGAACTTGGTAGTGTCTATTGAAGAGGCTAACGACAAGTTAAACTATTTAACCAATTCGCCGTTTATGTTGACCGTTTGGCACACACTTTTCATGTTTGTGACAATAGTTATTGTTGCAAGAGGCTTAAAAAAAGGTTTCGAATTGGCTACTAAATTTTTGATGCCCGTATTATTTGCGATTTTATTACTTTTAGTTGGTCATGCGATAATTGTGGGTGATTTTATAGGTTCAATTAGCTATTTATTTGCACCAGATTTTTCTCGCCTGACCTCAAAGGCAGTTCTGCTTGCTATGGGGCAAGCTTTTTTTAGTCTTAGTATAGGAATGGGTGCGATAATGGCTTACGGGTCTTATCTTCCAACCGGAATTTCTGTAGGTAAGTGTGCTCTCTCGATTGTTTTAGCTGATACATCGGTTGCGTTGTTAGCAGGGTTGGCTATCTTTCCGGTTGTGTTTGCCTACGGATTAGAGCCATCGCAAGGGCCTGGTTTAGTATTTGTTACACTAAATGTTGGGTTCTCAGAGATGGCAAATGGTCGTTTTTTTGGACTAATCTTTTTCCTACTGTTAACAATTGCAGCATGGACATCCTCAATTTCTTTAATTGAGCCTGGAATTGCGTGGTTAAGTGAAGTTACAGTAATGTCTCGAAAAAGGGCTTCCATTATTTTGGGATTGATAATCTGGCTGGTCGGATTAGGGTCCCTATTTTCTTTTAATATTTGGTCAGATTTTGAGTTAATTGGAATGAATATCTTTGAAATTATTGAGTTTGTAAGTACCTCGTTAATTCTTCCTTTTGGTGGCATGATGCTTGTATTGTTTATTGGATGGTTTATGAAAAAAAATATTGTTATTTCTGAGCTAAATCTGAAAATAGATAGTCCTCTAGCAAGTTTATTTTTTATTTTAGTAAAGTTTTTAGCTCCGATCGGCGTTTTAATCGTACTAATTGAGAATTCAGGTATTCGCAAACTACTATTTTAAATTATAATAACGTTAAGATGTCATATATGGAACGCACACTTGAAGTACCATTTTTACCAGAACAAATGTTTGATCTGGTCAATGATATTCCCTCATACCCTGAATTTTTGCCATGGTGCGCTGACACAAAGGTTTTAAGGAAGTCGGATGGAGCTATGCAAGCTAAAATTACAATCTCTAAAGGAAAGTTGACCCATTCCCTTATAACCGCTAACTCCTTGATTCCTAATGAAAGAATAATACTAAATCTAATGGACGGACCTTTTAAATATTTACGTGGTTCGTGGGAGTTCTTACCCATTAACAACGGTTGTAAAGTTATATTCTTGCTTGATTTTGAGCTTCGTAATAAATTACTTGGCATGGCTTTCGCCGCGGTAAATCAACATGTAGTGTCTGCGTTGATGTATGCCTTCGAAAAACGCGCCTATAATTTGTATGGAAATCCACGTGCGGATACAAGTTGTATTAGCTGACGATAAAGCACAAGAAATCTTCGAATATGATGTATCCTCGTCATCAAAAATAAGAAACCTTTTGGGTCTACAAGAAGTTGTTAACTTTTTAAAAAGAAGTGAAGGTAATTATTCAATAAGTATTTTCGGTCAAAAAGTGTCCCAACAACACTATTTGAAACCTTTTGACCGAGTTGAATTTTTAAGACCTCTTAAACTAACGCCAAAGGAATGGAGAAGAAAACGAGCGAATAGGGCATAAGTTGCTAATTGTCGGCTCCTCTGCTTTCTACTGGTTCTACTTTTTGTCCTTCATGCTCGTCTTTTGAACCTAATGCCTTTTTGTTGGGGGCGGGTTTAATTCCGACGTAAACGTCTGAATTAATCCTTTTCCTTTCAGTGATCATTTTTTCAAATTTTTTATACTCTTTGGTGACTATCTCAGTGTCTTCTTCAATCTGTGGCTCTATTTTTTCTCCAAAAGGAAGTTTATTTTTAAATCTTTGGTAGTTAGATAATTCTTTATACCGAGGCACTGGAAGTTTAACATCCTTAAATCTTTTAATGGGGATAGTTGTTTCTGAAGCTTGTACATTTCCCGACACGAAAGCTAACTTGTCATATTGATCAAAGTGCAGGGTTATTCGTCGACTTTCAGTGTATTTGTCTTCATGTCTATAACTAAAAAAGTAGTCCCAGGTTGATGAATCAAAGGTGTGCCGAATGGAGGGTGTGCCCATTATATACTCGATTCGTGTTTGCTCCATCCCAAGCTCTAGCTGACCTAACATATCTTGGTTAATTACATTTCCTTGCTGAATATCGATTTTATGTACAAAAGGGAGTTCATTTATGTCAAGAATTTTTGTGCCTGGTAGTCTTGGATTTGCGCAACTCATAAGTAAAAGCATTCCGAAATAAACGAAAGCGAAGACCGTCAATTTTATTGCTCTGGCAACAGTCATTATGGGAAGTGATTTTATTATTTTGTATATTTTTAATTGCTACAAGTTTATAATAAATTGATTACAATAACATCTCTAGTTTTATGTAGGGTTTTATATGGGTATGCAGGGATTAAGAAAGGTTGGTCTTAAAGCGACTTTGCCCAGAATGAAAATACTTGAAGCTTTGCAATCTTCAGAAAAAAAGCATTTCAGCGCAGAAGACGTGTATAAAATGCTTTTTGAGAGAGATGAGGAGATAGGTTTAGCCACTATATACAGAGTTCTTACTCAATTCGAATCTGCCGGCCTAGTTTTGAGGCATAATTTTGATGGTTCGCACTCTGTTTTCGAGCTATTTGATGATTCCCATCATGATCATATGATTGACATTGAAAGCGGAGAAGTAATAGAGTTTTATAGTGAAAAAATTGAACAATTACAGAAAGAAATAGCTGCTGAGCACGGTTACGAAGTAACTGATCACAGCTTAGTCTTGTATGTAAAATCTGTAAAAAAGTAAATTTAAATTTAATTCTTTTTGGTTAAGTTGCGTCTTGTAGTAATTGTCGAGCATGTTCTATTGCGACCTTTCCCTGCTCAGTATTTCCCAACATTCTCGCAATCTCTTTTTCCCGTTCAGCGGCGTTGAGGTATTCAACTTTTACTGTGGTGTCTTTATCATTTTGTCTTTTAGTTATTGAAAAATGATGATTTCCTGCACAAGCTACTTGAGCAGAATGTGTTATGCATATAACCTGATTCTTTTTTGATATTTGCTTAAGATTTTTTCCTACGATTTTAGCGGTATTGCCACCAATCCCCGAATCTACTTCATCATAAATAGATGCAGGTATGTTTGATTGAACTGCAATAGCAGATTGTAACGCTAGGCTGACGCGAGAGAGTTCTCCTCCTGAGGCAATTTTAGACAAGGAAAGTGGTTCTTGTGACGGATTGGTTTTTATCCGGAATTCAATTGTTTCCATACCGTTCGGCAATGGTTCCTCCTGGTCTATTTCTTCGATATTTATTATTAGCTCTGCGTGAGGTAGACCTAAATTTTTAAGGCGTCGGCTAATTTCTAGGCTTAATTCAGCGGATTTTATTTTTCGGGTATTTCTGACTTTTTCTGCTAGCTTGAAGTATTCTTTTTTTTGCCCCGATAATTTTTCCTTTATTTTATTAATTAGGTCTCCTTTGTTGTTTGCTTGATTTAACTCGTCTTTTAATCGTTTGTATGCTTGATCTAGTTCGCCAATTTGGCACCTATGTTTGCGTGCCAGATTATGGAGGTATGACAATCTATTTTCTATTTTGAATAGTTTTGATTCTAAACCAAGTTCTTCTTGCAATTGCTCACTAAGCATTCTGGATGCATCTAATAAATGCTCATGTGCAATCGTTAGATTATTTTCTATTGATTTGGACTCATCAGAATTTAATTTCGAAAGCAGATTCAATGATCGTTCAATGATCCCAGACGCGTTATTCTCAGAACCCTCGAGGAGACTAGAAACTTCTAAAAAGAGCTCGGATGATTCTTTACTATTATTAAGACGTTTGTGTTCATCTTCAATTGTGTGAATTTCTGAGAGATCAACATCATTATCTTCAAACTCTGAAATCAAGTGGTTCAATAATTCAAGTTGTTGTTCATCAGAATTATTTTTTGATAAGCCATTTAGCTCCAATATATTTGACTGATAGCTTTTGTAAATAGTCGTTAGTTCACCAACTAAAGCTGAGTTGCCGGCCGAGTCATCAATATACTTTCGTTGTGAATCAGGTTTGAGTAGGGATTGGCTTTGATGTTGTGAGTGGATATCAAGTAAAGAAAGAGAGATTTTTTTTAAAAATGATAGAGTAACTGGCTCGTCGTTACAAAATGCTTTTGATTTGCCATCTTTGTCGAGTATTCGTCTTAATATGCAAATTTCTTCGTCTAATTCATTTTCACGAAGCATCTGTTTCGCATGTTTGTTTTCGTTGATTTCAAAGATAGCGGTGATTGTAGCTTTTTTCGCGCTGTTTTTGACATGGCTAGTTTCTGCTCGTTTTCCTGTTGCTAGACTCAGGGCTTCTAGTAATATCGACTTTCCCGCGCCAGTTTCCCCCGTAAGGACTGTTAGTCCGGTATCGAAATCTACTTCAAGTTCATCCACAATGATGAAATTTTTAATCTCCAATTTTTTCAGCAAGGACTTTTCCCCCAATTGAGTTTTGCCCTTAATGTTTTGAAATGGTCATAATAGGCAGGGTGAACTAACCGTATGCGACGGTCATAGGTCTTTATTTTTACAATGTCCTTGGGTAGGAGATCCGCAACTGTATTCGCATCGCAAGTAACTCTAGAGGTATCGTCTCGGTCGCTGGCAAGATGGACTTCTATCAATGAAGAGTCGTTGATAACAATAGGTCGGTTGGTTAATGTGTGAGGACAAATTGGAACCAGAGCAAGCGCCCTAAGGTTGGGTTGAAGTATTGGCCCTCCCCCCGAAAGAGCATAAGCTGTTGATCCGGTCGGAGTTGCAATGATTAGACCATCTGAACGCTGGGAATGAAGGAGTTTCCCATTAACATGAGTGCTTAATGTAATTAGCCTTGGACTGTTCCATTTTTGGATGACTACGTCGTTTAAAGCGTCCCCTTTCAAAATGCTTTTGCCCTCTCTAAATACTTCGCACTCCAATACGGTCCTTTCCTCTTCCAAAAAATTTCCTTCTAAGATTTGTCCGAGCTCATCCGATATTCTCTCCGGCACAATATCTGTGAGAAAACCAAGTCTTCCTAGATTGATACCCATCAGAGCTACATTGCGCGGATATATCAATCTAGCACATTTCAGTAAAGTTCCGTCGCCACCAACTGAAATTACTAGGCCACTTTTTTCTGCCATTTCTTCTGGAGTGCTCAATGAGACGCTAAAATCATTGTTTAGAAAGGAAATGCTTTCTAATGCACATAGGAATTTGCAATCAAATTGTTTTGCAGTTTCTACGATCCTTTTTATGACGGTTATCGTAGATGAATTAATTTCTTGAGCGTGTATTCCTATTGTTTTAAACATTTCCTGCCTAGCTTCTAATTTTTTGTCAATTGTAAAGGTTATTTTTTACTTCAATTTTGCAAGTAGAGCAATACAATGGTAGATTTTTTAATATTCATTTTAGTAGATAGACCAATTTAATGAAAAGAAAGCAGGATTTAAATTTGAAAGATCGGTCTCAACATTTGTTCAAAAAACTAGTTGAGAGATATATTATAGAGGGGCAGCCCGTTGGTTCAAGAACCTTGGCGAGGGATGTTAACCTGGATTTGAGTCCAGCTACCATTAGAAATGTGATGGCAGACTTGGAAGAGATGGGTTTAATTTCATCTCCCCATACATCTGCAGGTCGAATTCCAACTGTAAAGGGCTATCGCCTGTTTGTAGATCAAATGGTGCGTTTCAAAAATATCCCGGAAACTGAAATGCAAAAAATCCAAGAAAAGTTAGATAACAATGACTCTGTAGATTCATTGTTATCTAAAACATCGCTTTTGTTATCTGAAATCACCCATATGGCAGGGCTTGTAATGGTACCCGTCTCTAAAGGCAAAGCACTTCGGCAAGTCGAATTCCTGTCATTAAACGATAATAAAGTCTTGGTTATTTTGGTTACAAACGATAGTGAAGTCGAGAACCGAATTATAAAAACAAAAAAGACTTATTCACAGTCGGCATTATCTGAAGCCGCTAATTATCTTACTAGTGCATTCGCAGGACGAGATATTAGTGCCGTTAAACAGGGGTTGATTCAGGAAATGTCGGAAGCAAGACGAGAGATGTATCGATTAATGGACCTGGTTATCGAAATGTCTCAAAAAGCTTTTGTTTCTGAAGCGGAAGAGAAGGATTATGTTTTAGCAGGTCAAACTAATTTGATGAATATTTATGATCCGTCTGAGATGAGTAAGTTGCGAAACCTGTTTGATGCTTTTAGTCAGAAGCAAGATATCCTTCACTTACTAGATCAAGCTACGAATGCATCTGGAATACAGGTCTTCATTGGTGAGGAATCAGGGTATCAAGCACTAGATGATTGTACTGTCGTAACTTCGACTTATTCGAGTGAACACAAGGTTTTAGGTGTGTTAGGAGTAATAGGTCCCACGCGGATGGAGTACGAGAGAGTAATCCCTATAGTCGATTTAACTGCAAAAATGTTAACCGCGGCCTTGAAATCAAAAAATTAGACCCCATATCACTATTATAACGGTAAAAACTATTCGCCGAAGCGAAAATGGTTTGATTTTTAACGATCAATATTCGAGTTTTCAACAACTTAAGGACAAATCGGGTGGTAAATATATATTCAAAAGATGGTACACAATCTGATGCGGATCCAGAGAAAAATCCGGAGTTTTCAGGGTCGGAAGAGATGGAGAGTCAGACGGATTCTAGCGACGAACCTAGTAATGAGGTAGATCCACTTACCGAACCGGAGAGTGAGTCAAGCAGAGAGCATTCCGAATCGGACAAAAGCGAAGCTAATAAATCTAGCGATGAACTTCAGTTTCTTAAGCAAAAAATCTCAGATTTAGAAGACGCTGTTTTGCGGGAAAAGGCTGAAAACCAAAACACTAGAAAGAGATTACATAGAGAAATCGAAGCGGCCCGGGATTCTGGAATCGAGAAACTGATTAGAGAGTTTCTTCCTGTAAAAGATAGTTTGGATTTGGGGCTTGCTAACCTCGATAATGCAATAGAATTAGAGTCTGTAAAAACCGGGATAGAGTTGACTCTGAAAATGGTTGACGATTTTTTAAGTAAACTTGAAATTTCGGAAATAAATCCAAAAGATGAACCATTTAACCCTGAAGAACATCAAGCGATGAGTTTGGAAACTACTGATTTACAACCTCCGAATACAGTTTTAAAGGTTTTTCAAGTAGGGTACAAATTAAGAAATCGCCTTATACGCCCTGCTATGGTGGTTGTTTCGGCCAAAGAAAAAAATTAAATAAATTTAAAAATATTAAGAACGTGTAGAGGAAATAAAATGGCAAAAATTATTGGAATAGATTTAGGAACAACGAATTCCTGCGTATCGGTATTGGAAGCGGGAAAATCAAAAGTAATTGAAAATAGCGAGGGGGCAAGAACTACTCCCTCAACTGTAGCATTCTCCGAAGACGGCGAAATTTTGGTAGGCCAAGCAGCGAAAAGACAGGCTGTGACAAACCCGAAAAATACGCTGTTTGCCGTGAAAAGACTGATAGGCAGGAAATTTTCAGACGAAGTTGTTTCAAGAGATAAAGAAATGGTTCCTTATGAAATCGTAAAAGCAGATAACGGAGACGCTTGGGTAGCTGCTAATGACAAAAAGATGGCGCCTCCTGAAATTTCAGCACGGGTTCTAATGAAAATGAAGAAGACTGCCGAGGAGTATCTGGGAGAAGCAGTGTCCGAGGCGGTCATTACAGTTCCAGCTTACTTTAATGATTCTCAACGGCAGGCAACTAAAGACGCTGGAAAAATCGCAGGCCTCGATGTCAAAAGAATTATTAACGAACCGACGGCTGCCGCTTTGGCCTATGGTATGGAACATCACAAAGGAGAGGCGAAGGTTGCCGTTTATGACTTGGGTGGCGGGACTTTTGATGTTTCAATTATTGAGCTAGCAGAGGTCGATGGCGAACAACAATTTGAAGTGCTTTCCACAAATGGGGACACTTTTCTTGGTGGAGAAGATTTTGACCTTAGGTTGATAAACTTCTTAGTGGAGGAGACGAAGAAAGATCAAGGTGTTGATTTAAATAATGATCCTCTGGCTCTGCAGAGACTCAAAGAAGCGGCAGAAAAAGCCAAGATAGAGTTATCCTCTAGTCAGCAAACGGATATTAATTTACCTTACATCACTGCTGATGCTAGTGGTCCTAAGCATATAAATCTAAAAATAACTAGAGCTAAGTTAGAGTCTCTGGTAGAGGATCTAGTTGACAGAACCATCAAACCAATTCAGACCGCTTTAAAAGATGCCGATCTCACTCCCAGTGATATTAACGAGGTCATTTTAGTTGGTGGACAAACTAGAATGCCCAAAGTGCAAGAAGCTGTAACCGAGTTTTTTGGTAAAGAGCCTCGCAAAGACGTCAACCCTGATGAAGCAGTAGCTATGGGTGCAGCTGTCCAAGCAGGAGTGCTTGGGGGTGATGTTAAGGACGTACTTCTTTTAGATGTTACTCCGTTATCTCTGGGTATTGAAACCTTAGGCGGTGTAATGACAAAACTTATTGAGAAAAATACAACAATTCCAACAAAAGCTCAGCAAGTTTTTTCAACGGCTGAGGATAATCAAACTGCAGTAACGGTTCACGTCCTTCAAGGTGAACGAGAAAAAGCATCCGGTAATAAGTCTCTCGGGAGATTTGATTTAGCCGAAATACCACCGGCGCCACGAGGTGTTCCTCAAGTAGAAGTTGCATTTGATATTGACGCAAACGGAATATTAAATGTATCTGCGAAAGATAAGGCAACTGGCAAAGAGCAATCTATTGTGATTAAGGCATCGAGTGGACTTTCCGACGAAGAAATCGATAAAATGGTAAGAGATGCAGAAGCTCATGCTGATGAAGATAAAAAGTTTCAGGAACTAGTGGCTGCGAAGAATCAAGCTGAAAACTTAATTCATGCTACTGAAAAATCCTTAGAGGAGTTCAAAGAACTGGCTTCAGAAGACGAGGCTTCGAATATTAAGAGTATTATAGCTGAATTACAAAGCGCCCTCTCCGATGAAAATCTTGATAAAATCAACGAAAAGTCTGAAGAGCTTGCACAGGTATCCGGCAAGTTTGCAGAGAAAGCTTATAAAGAAAAAGCTGGCGCAGAGGGTGGTCAGACTGAGCAGTCAGATGTTTCGGAAAACTCTAAAAACGAGGGCGATGTAGTCGATGCCGATTTTGAGGAAGTTAAAGATGGAGACGCGAAAAAGTAAGTTCAGATATTTACTCTAAACATATAGGTTATTATTTCATATGCAAAAATCAGACTACTATGACACCTTAGGTGTGCAAAGATCAGCTAGCGAATCTGAGATAAAGAAAGCATACAGAAGGCTTGCAATGAAATATCATCCCGATCGAAATGCAAACGATCCTTCAGCGGAGGTAAAGTTTAAAGAGGCTAAAGAAGCTTACGACGTATTAAGTGACCAAGGTAAAAGATCGGCCTACGATCAATTCGGTCACGCGGGAGTTGGGGGATCTGGACAGGGAGCTGGCTTCTCCGACCAAGCAGGTTTTGGAGACATTTTTGATAGTGTCTTTGGTGATATTTTTGGGGCAGGTCGTTCTGGAGGCAGTAGAGCTCACAGGGGGAGCGATTTAAGCTATGATTTGAATCTCAGTCTTGAAGAAGCTGTGTTTGGTACTGAAGTAAAGATCAAAGTTCCTAATTTAATTGATTGCACTAGCTGTGATGGAACAGGCTCTCGAGCTAGGAAAGCACCTGTGACGTGCCCGCAATGCGGCGGAGTTGGTCAGGTTAGGATGCAACAAGGTTTTTTTTCTGTTCAGCAAACTTGCCCAAAATGCAAAGGTTCTGGGAAGACAATTGAGGATCCTTGTTATAGTTGTGGTGGAGTCGGGAAAGTACGGGGATCAGAAACGATTTCAATAAAAATACCAGCTGGCGTTGATAATGGGGACAGAGTACGTTTGTCCGGAAAAGGAGAAGCGGGTTTAAACGGTCCCAACGGGGACCTGTTTGTTAATGTTACGCTAAAGGAACATGCGATTTTTGATCGAGACGGTTCTAATCTGCTGTGTGAGGTTCCAATTGATTTTCCAACAGCAGTTTTAGGTGGTCAACTTGAGGTGCCGACCATCGACGGGAAAGTTACATTAAAAATTCCAAGCGAAACCCAAACGGGAAAAATGTTTAGACTTCGTGGGAAAGGTGTTAGGTCAGTTAGGGGGTCTGGAATAGGAGATTTGATTTGTAAAGTTGTTGTAGAAACACCTGTCAAGCTAACAAGAGAGCAAAAGGATATACTTGAAACCTTTCAGAAATCTCTTGAATCGGGGGGTGGGAGGCACATACCAAGAACTACTTCTTGGTTGGATGGGGTTAAGAACTTTTTTAAGACGCTCGAATAATAATCACCAATGAATAAAAATCAAATTAAACTAGGAATTATAGGTGCCGGGGGCAAAATGGGTCGTGGGATAACCGAATTTGCACTCAAAGACCCCGACTTTACTAATATACAACTTTTTGAGAACCCAGAATATCCAAATGAAAAGTTAGAGGTGTATGACCGATCAAATAATTCGATGGCCACTTTTAATTTATTAAAAGACCTTAATAATAGTAAAGAACAACTTGACGTTTTGATTGATTTTTCGTTACCAGATTCTACTGAAACTAGTCTAAATTATGCGGCTAAAAATCGGATTCCTTTAGTTATTGGAACAACAGGGATTGAATTTTTGCAGGAAAAAATTGAAAAAGCCTCACAGAAGACAGCCCTACTAATATCGCCGAATATGAGTTTGGGGGTTAACCTTTGCTTCAAACTAGCAGGTCTGGCTGCAAAGGCATTAGGTGATACTTATGATATAGATATAATGGAAGCTCACCATCGGGGAAAAAGAGATGCTCCCTCAGGAACTGCTCTGAAATTCGGCAGCGTAATCTCCGAGAACCGAGACGATAAATTACTCGATAACGCCGTTTATGGGAGAGTAGGGTCCGATAGTGCTAGAGAAGATAATAGTATTGGCTTTCAAACTATAAGAGCTGGAGATACAGTTGGTGACCATACAGTTTTTTTTGCTGGCGAAGGAGAGAGAATTGAAATTACCCATCGAGCAACTAGCCGTACCTCTTTTGTCACAGGGGCTTTGAAGGCGGCCAAGTGGTTAATCACTCGCGATAATGGGTTATACTCATTTAATGATATTATTTAGCGAAACTGATTTTTTTCTTCCAAAATTTTTTCAATCTGGCCTCTTTTAATATGAGGAAACTCAAGGCGGGGGTCATTGGAGTTGGTTATTTAGGTAGCTTTCATGCACAAAAATATCAACTTATCGATGGAGTTGAGCTAGTTGGAATAGCTGACAATAACCATGAAAGATTATCTGAAGTTTCTAAAAGGCTAAACGTGCCCGGCTTTTTAGAATATTCGAAATTACTAGGCAAAGTTGATTTAGTCTCAATCGTTGTTCCCCCTGCAAAGCATTATGAGATAGGAGTTTTTTTCCTTCAGAATAATGTTCACTGCCTGATAGAGAAACCTCTGGCAGAGAGCGTCTTACATGCGCAACATCTGATAGAAATTGCAAAAAAAAATAATATGATTTTACAGGTCGGTCATTTGGAAAGATTCAATCCAATGGTAGTTGCACTGAAACAAAAAGTTACTAATGCTTTGAAAATAAATGCCGTTAGACACTCAATTTTTAAGGAAAGGGGCACGGAAGTTGATGTTGTATTAGATTCTATGATTCACGATATAGACTTCATCCTTGATTTCGAGCAGTCAAAGCTTGTTAATATTGAGGCAAGCGGAGTTTCTCTTAAGAGTGATGCTATTGATAGGGCTCAGGTGAGATTGTCTTTTGAAAGCGGTTTGGAGGCTCATTTGGAAGCTGACAGAGTGGCTGAAAGTGCTAAGCGAGAAATATGCATTGAAACATCTACGTGTAATTATTCTATCGATTTCTTAACTCATGAGGCTTCAATAGAGCAAAAATCTGATAGAATGATTCAAAGAGATAAGTTGATAAAAAAAATTCCAGATACTTCGTTTTCTTTTAATCAACTACCGGAAAAAATTGATATTCTTAAAGATGAAATCATTAATTTCATTGATGCCATTAAATTCGGGAAATTGCCTTTGGTCTCTGGAGAAGATGGTAAAAGAGCCTTAGAGGTTTGTCTCGAAATAATGGATAGAATTCATTCAGTTAAATGAAAATATTAACTTTTGGGTTCATCTTTAGAGTGTTGGAGATTTGATCGTTGGTTTTATTTTTGGGCGATCCAGGGTTCTATTGTTTGAAAGATTAAAGTAAGATTTCGCGATTAATTTGACTAAAGATAAAGTGGGTTAAATAATTTGAAACAGAAGGCGATTTTGGTTCTCGAGGACGGTTCAAGTTTTGAAGGTTTTTCTTGTGGAAGCCCCGGGAACACTGTTGGCGAGGTTGTTTTTAATACCAGTATAACTGGATATCAAGAAATACTTACAGACCCTTCTTATGCTAATCAAATTGTTTTACTTACTCACCCTCATATTGGCAATACAGGTATTAATGATCTTGATTTAGAATCAAGGGGGTGTATGGCATCGGGATTAATTGTGAGAGACTTCACCGATCAATATAGTAATTGGAGAGCAAGCGGCTCTTTAGCTAAATTTCTGATAAATAACAAAATAGTGGCTATATCGGAAATTGATACGCGTAAAATTACCAGAATAATTCGAGAAAAAGGTGCCCTTAGAGGTTGTATCATGACTGGTGATTTAGATTTTGATCTCGCTTTAAAAATGGCTAGAGATGCACAAAAGCTTGATGGTCTTGATCTTGCCAAGGAAGTGTCGACCTCCGAAGTGTACACTTGGGAAAGAGGCAACGAGTATGAGGGATTTGGGAGATCAGTGTCAAAGCCGGCGAAAAATTTTCAAGTCATAGTTTATGACTTTGGTGTAAAACAAAATATTCTTCGGATACTTGTGGATATAGGATGCTCGGTTACCGTGGTACCTTGTGATTATCCAACTCAACAGGTGATAAAATTAAATCCGGATGGTGTTTTTTTCTCTAATGGACCTGGTGACCCAGAGCCATGCGATTATGCCATCGAAAATATCAAGATTCTTGTTAATAAAAACCTTCCAATTTTTGGTATTTGTCTTGGATTCCAATTGATTGCACTTGCATTTGGGGCAAAGACAAAAAAAATGATGGTTGGTCATCACGGTGCTAATCATCCTGTAAAAGAACAGTCTTCCGGTAAGGTTTTTATTTCAAGTCAAAACCATGGGTTCACTGTTGATGAAAACTCTTTGCCTAAGAGTTTAATTGCTACCCATTTTTCAATTTTTGACGGTAGCTTGCAGGGAATAGAGCATGTCAGCAAGCCCGTTTTCGGCTTTCAGGGTCATCCGGAGGCATCTCCAGGGCCTAATGATCTCAATAATTTATTTGGGAAATTTTTAAAGTCGATGGAAACGTTCAAACAGTGATTAATTAAATGCCTAAAAGAAAGGACATAGATTCTATAATGATAATCGGAGCAGGGCCGATAATCATTGGCCAAGCTTGTGAATTCGATTATGCAGGCTCTCAGGCATGTAAAGCTTTAAGAGAGGAAGGCTATCGCGTAATTTTGGTTAATTCCAATCCGGCAACAATTATGACTGATCCAGATATGAGCGACGCTACTTACGTAGAGCCTATAACTCCTGCGACAGTCGCGTTAATCATTGAAAAAGAAAAGCCAGATGCATTGCTTTCAACGATGGGCGGACAAACAGCATTAAATTGTGCACTGGAATTACATAAAGATGGAACTTTAGAGAAGTTTAATGTTGAGCTAATAGGCGCATCAGTGAAGGCGATAAATAAAGCGGAAGATAGGCAAGCCTTCCGAGAGGCTATGGAGGAAATTGGGCTTAAGTCCGCTCGATCCACGGTAGTTAATTCTTTAGAAAAGGCAATAGAAATAGCGAATAGAATTGGATTCCCCATAATTATTAGGCCTTCTTTCACACTCGGGGGAAGCGGCGGGGGAATAGCTTTTAACAAAGAGGAATTTGTGGAAATTTGCAGCCGCGGTCTAGATACTTCGCCAACCGGTGAGATACTTCTTGAGGAATCTCTTTTGGGTTGGAAAGAGTTTGAAATGGAGGTTGTTAGGGATAAAAAAGATAATTGCATTATAATATGTTCTATTGAGAACCTTGATCCAATGGGAGTTCATACCGGTGATTCCGTAACGATTGCTCCTGCGCAAACGCTGACGGATAAGGAGTATCAGTGTATGAGAGATGCATCTCTTGCGGTTCTTCGAAAAATTGGAGTTGAAACAGGGGGTTCCAATGTGCAATTCGCCATAAATCCCGATGATGGTAGAATGGTGGTTATTGAAATGAACCCTAGAGTTTCTCGGTCCTCGGCATTGGCCTCTAAAGCAACCGGATTTCCGATCGCCAAAGTAGCGGCAAAATTGGCGGTCGGTTTCACGTTAGATGAGTTGGGCAACGAAATAACAAACAATCAGACCCCAGCCTCCTTTGAGCCTTCAATTGACTATATCGTAACGAAAATACCCAGATTTACCTTTGAAAAATTCCCGCAAGCCGAAGATAGATTGACAACACAAATGAAGTCAGTAGGTGAAGTCATGGCTTTTGGAAGAAACTTTAAAGAGTCTTTTCAAAAAGCCTTGAGAGGTTTGGAGATAGGTAGGGTGGGTTTAGATGCAATAAATTTTTCGAGGGATTCTGGGGAAAAGGAAAATAAAATAAAAAGAGAGTTGTCTATACCCGGTGCCAATAGACTTTGGTATTTAGCAGAAGCATTTCGTAACGGTTTAACCCCAGAGGACGTTCACGATGCATCAAAAATTGACCCGTGGTTCATTTCACAAATTTACGAATTGGTGAATGATGAACAAGAAATTAAGAACGCGTATTTTAAGGGAGAAATCACTAGAGAATTATTATATAAGTTTAAAAGAAATGGTTTTTCTGACGCAATGCTTGGAAATCTTCTTGGGATTAGTGAAATGGAAGCAAGAGCTATGAGGGAAAATCTAAACATAAGGCCCATTTATAAAAGAGTTGATTCATGTGCAGCTGAGTTTCCTACTCGGACAGCTTATATGTACTCATCATATGATGAAGAGTGTGAGTCTAAGCCCACTAGCCGTGAAAAAATAATAGTTTTAGGGGGCGGGCCCAATAGAATAGGGCAAGGCATTGAATTTGATTATTGTTGTGTACAAGCATCTTTAGCGGCTAGAGATCTAGGCTTTGAATCTTTGATGATTAATTGTAATCCAGAAACGGTTTCAACCGATTTTGATATATCAGATCGACTATATTTTGAATCGCTTACATTAGAAGATGTTTTGGAAGTCGTAAGGATTGAAAAACCTAAAGGTGTAATTCTTCAATTTGGAGGTCAGACACCACTGAAGTTAGCTTCTGAATTGGACATGTTAGGCGTACCTATTTTAGGAACTTCTTCTAAATCCATTGATTTGGCTGAGGATCGTGAAAAATTTCTACAGTTTCTTACTCAGTTGGGGTTAGTGCAGCCTAAGAATAAAACTATATTAAAAAAAGAAAACGCTATAAAAGCAGCCCAAGAAATTGGATTCCCCTTAGTGGTTAGACCTTCCTATGTGCTTGGAGGTAGCGCTATGAAAATCGTCTATAACGAGGTTGAGCTGGAGCAATATTTTTCAGAGGTATCGTTTTTATCGAATGACCATCCAATTTTACTGGATAGTTTTTTAGAGAATGCGACAGAAGTTGATGTCGACGCAATTAGTGATGGAAAAGATGTTTATATTGGTGGTGTAATGGAGCATATTGAACAAGCCGGAATTCATTCCGGTGACTCCGCCTGTGCATTGCCTCCCCATACTTTGAGCAAATCGATTCAAAATGAACTGGAAAGACAAGTTAAATTGATGGCCCTTCATTTAAAAGTTATAGGCTTAATTAATGTACAATTTGCAGTTAAAGATGAGAAAATTTATGTTTTAGAAGTAAACCCTAGGGCATCCAGAACCGCACCTTTTGTATCAAAAGCAATCGGTTTTTCGTTACCTTATGTGGCCGCAAAGTGTATGATGGGAATCTCATTAAAGAGCCAAAATATAAAAGTTGTTAAAAGCCATAGTTTCTCTTGTGTTAAAGAAGCTGTTTTTCCTTTCGAAAAGTTTCCAGGCGTTGACCCTTTGTTAGGCCCTGAGATGAAATCAACTGGTGAGGTTATGGGAATAGGTAAGACATTTGGCGAAGCTTTTGATAAGGCGCAGAAAGGTGCTGGAATGACTTTGCCAGTCTCCGGAAAAATTTTTGTTAGTGTAAAAGATGCAGATAAAGACGCTTTAGTAAAACTCCTTGGCTCAGTAGATTTTGCAAAATTTGAGATTATCGCTACCAAAGGAACAGCTCAAGCACTTATTAATTCTGGAATTGCTTGTGTTGAGATAAATAAAGTAATGCAAGGTCAACCTCATATTGTCGACGCAATAAAAAACGGAGAGATTGACCTTATTATTAATACAACAGAAGGCAAAAGTTCAATTGCGGATTCTTATTCTATCAGAGCCAATGCTTTGGCTAAGAAGGTTCCATACACTACGACCGTTGCGGGAGCCACTGCGGCAATTATGGCTCTAAAAAAACCAGACCTCGAAACCATTTTGAGTCTTCAAGAATTACATGAGGCTATGCAATACTATGAATAAAACCCCAATGACTATTACCGGAGCCGAAAAGTTAAAAGAAGAGCTCTATCAAAGAAAAAATGTACTAAGACAAAAAATTTCAAAAGACATTGCTGAGGCGCGGGCTCATGGAGATTTAAAGGAAAATGCTGAGTACCATGCTGCTAGAGAACAGGCAAGTTTTAATGAAGGTCGTATAGCTGATATAGAGTCAAAGCTTTCGAATTGCGAGATAATTGATATTTCAAAAGTAAATGAAAGCAACAAAGTGGTATTTGGATGTACAGTTCAGTTGGAAAACATTGATACAGGTGAATCTGTTACTTATAAAATCGTTGGGGAGGATGAAGCGGATATAAAAAGTGGACTAGTCTCATATTCTTCACCGGTCGCAAGGGCGATCATTGGCAAAATGGTTGATGATACAGTCGTGGTAAAAGCTCCAAAAGGGGAGACTGAGTACGAGATTATCGACGTCGGCTACCTTTAGAAATCTAGGATGTCAAGAAAAACGAGTAGCAAGTGGATAGATAGGCAGATAAAAGATCCTTTTGTGAAGCAAAGAAACCAATTGTCTGCCAGGTCTCGTGCGTTTTTTAAGTTGGTTGAAATTAATGATAAACAACGTTTTATTAAAAAGGGACATAAAGTAATTGATATGGGGGCCGCACCGGGGGGCTGGTCTGAAGCCGCATGTGAAATGATTGGTTCTCGAGGACATATTCTTTCCATTGATAGTAGCGATTTTAAAAGCGTGAGGAATGGAACCCGTCTAAAAATAAACTGTCTTGACGTGTGTTTGGAAGACGAAATTAAAAAAGTCTTCATGCCTGATTCAGTTGATGTTGTCATGTCTGATATGGCGCCTAATTTGTCTGGAATTAAGGCTAAGGATGAGGCAGCTTGGTTAAGGTTAGTGGAGGTCTCTTTGTCAACCGCCCAATTATTTTTGCAAAAAAATGGTGTATTTTTAGTTAAGTTTTTTCAATTTAGAGATACTGCCAGCGCTTACAATCGTATTCAGGATAGATTTGAAATCGTTCAACGACTTAAGCCAAAGTCTTCCCGGTCTGAATCGTCGGAATTTTATGTGTTGGCGAAGAAAAAAAAATGTTCGAACCAAGGGGTTTTGGGCTGAAAAATCTGTTAATGTTAGATAAGTAAATTAAAAAAATGGAAATTTTATGGCACGAAATATAGTACTTTGGGTAATAATTGCCTTAGTTATGATGATAATTTTTCAAAGTTTCTCGCCTCAGAGAACCTCAAATACGTCTATGAACTATTCAGATTTTGTGTCTGCAGTGAAAAGTGGTCGTGTCTCCACAGTTAAAATTGATGGTAGCCAAATCGAAGTTCAAATGCATGATGGGTCAAGAATGTTTACTTTCAGTCCTGAAACCGATAACGGCCCGTTAATTGGTTCTTTGCTCGATAATCAAGTAAGAATCGAAGCTACCCCACCCGAACGTCAAAGCTTACTAACCCAGATATTCATTTCGTGGTTTCCTTTCCTACTTCTAATCGGAGTCTGGATTTATGTAATGAGGCAGATGCAAGGCGGAGGCGGGGGTAGGGGAGCCCTATCGTTCGGTAAAAGCCGAGCAAAGTTGTTGGCAGATGATCAGGTGAGGGTAACGTTTAATGATGTCGCTGGTGTAGAGGAAGCTAAAGAAGAGGTCAAAGAGCTAGTTGATTTTTTGAAAGATCCTGGAAAATTTCAAAAGCTCGGTGGAAAAATCCCACGCGGGGTTCTTATGGTTGGTTCTCCTGGAACTGGGAAAACACTTCTGGCTAAAGCCATCGCTGGAGAAGCAAAGGTGCCCTTTTTTACAATATCCGGCTCAGATTTTGTTGAAATGTTTGTTGGAGTTGGTGCTTCTAGGGTAAGAGACATGTTTGAACAAGCAAAAAAACATGCGCCTTGTATTACCTTCATTGATGAA
>MDTG01278557.1_pt1 | contig 19952 bp, 16 predicted proteins | sample 811421 | NCBI WGS metagenome assembly MDTG01 (sample SAMN05326645, study PRJNA326480) | marine metagenome | isolation source: seawater | place: Pacific Ocean: South East | collected 2011
AGCAGCCCTCGCCGCGATGCTATTTGCCACGCCTATTACATCATCAATAAGATGTGCATTTTTGACAGGATCTTCCGCTATATGTGTAAGAAGTGTCACACACCTGAAACACTTTTGGTTCAAATCGTTGCTATTTTGTTCAAAAAAAGACATGATAATCACTCGTAAGGGGATTTTGTGCCTGTAGGTTGAGGTTCTTGTTGAGATGGCTCACTTCCATCCTCATTCATACCCTCATGTATGTTTTTCACATATTCCTGCACTTCATTTGCTCTGATTTCAAGATCTTCAAGGATTTCTTGGACATCCTCGAATGTATCAACCATAAGCCCCATAGCAAGTGTTCTAGTCATCCATTGAGCTACTTCATCGGTGTATTTCACCCACTTTACCTGTTCTCTCGTAATGTCTAGCGTTGCTCCCTCATGCGTGACCACATGAATTGAGATGTCTCCTGGCACAACCCAGACATTATCAAACGATTCCCCATCAATCAGTAACACTTGTTCCGCTTTCAGCACGAACCATGTCAAGCGTCATTGTCGTATGAAGTGTTAGGCAGGCTAATAGCATCAAGGTTGAACCCCCTCCCCTTAATTTCTAGTGGAGTTTCATGCTACTTGCAAACAAACCCAACCAACCATAAAGTCAATCTTGAAGATAAACAGGTTTGAAAAAACAAGGTTGCAGTACCTTGATAATTTTCAAGATAACAAAAAAGGCCGATAATGCGGTGTCAAATTTCATGGTAAAAGACGAGAAACCATGCAAGGTTGCTTAGGTTAGAACTCTATTTGCTTACATTATCAGCCGCGTAGGTATTATGAACCAACTTGCGTCCGCCACATTTCCGGAGGCCAAGTTGCAGATGACTTCAGATACCGCAACCATGATTGCAACTTGGTGGGCTACAGGAAAAACTCTGCCGAAGAAGGCAGCAGTTTACTACCTCATAATTCACGAGGGACAGATCGCTGCGAGCATTACCCGAACTTTGGACATTAACAAGTCAACAACTAGCAGATGGATTAAGAAATTGATTGACGAGCAGTACATCGTTCAGTCAAACAACTTCATAGAACACCAAAAGGAGATGGAACAGGTAAGAAAAGGCTCCGTAAGCTTGAGGTTCAAGGCATACAAGCCAGGGCCTAGGAGCGTCGAGATGGAAAATAACATCACTAAGTTGCGGGCTAATATGGGGGTTCATCGTGAGCAGGCGATCTGGACACCCCTGCCAGGCGGGGTAATGCCGGTAATCGACATTCACCGATTGGACTGGAATCTCCCAATCGACAAAAACGGCGCTAGAGGTGGAAAGGCACATCAATTTGACATTCAACAACTCGAAAGAATGGGTGTTAGGCCATCAGGAAGGGTAGTTAGAGGGTGGCAATCGTTCACAGCGCCCGAAATCGAGACAGAGGTAGGCACATGGAAAGTGCATTTCAAGAGAAAAGTCAAGGAAACGGAACAGGGTTTGGAATATGGCGACTGGTGCGACGGCCACCCTGTAAGGCTAACAATGCCTGGTCGAATGCCTGTCACCGCCGAAGAAGCTATGGACGAGGATTCAATCAAGCAGAGGGTTGCAAAGGTTCTATGGGATCTAATGGGGCAATTGTCTAAGGAATATGGGTGGACATTCGGCTTCCCCAAACAGAAAAATTCGCAAGAAATGGAGTTCGGAGTATCGAGATACGATCCAGAACTAGCGAAAGAAGTCATCAGAAGGAGAAAATCCGGCGAGCCAAGGATGCTTCCGATGGCCGATGGCATAACGGCAGACGGCTCTCACGACTTACTAAAGGACAACATTGTTCATTTGGATGCAAAAACGGGCAAGCAAGCCGCCATGCAGGCAAACCCTGTGATGACATTAGACTCTTTGATGAAGGTCGTCGAGGGTGTTGGGGAGAATGTAGGGCAACTTGCAAGCGAGCAAATAGAGATTATAGAGGAAAATGCCGTCAACACTACTACGAGAATAGCAGATAACATGCAAACGGAACTGCTCAACCTCATTGAGAGGATGAATAATACCTACGAGCAGATGATCGTTAGAGAAGAAGAGAGGAGATTGCGAGAAGAAGAAAGGCGCAACGCACTATGGAATGAGACCTTCGAGGCAGATAGAGCCGCATTTGCTGAAAGAATGGGGAGAGCAATCACACGATTTGAACAATCACTTAGGGGTCGTGGTATATCGCTTGAGGATGGGCAAATGATACTTACAGATTTTGAACAACCGTAACGGTGTGACGGGTCGAGTTTATCCTCTGTACCCCCATGCGAGTAACATGGGTGAAGGCCTCGCAGCGTTTTCTAGTCCTATTGCAAGAGCAAGGTGGGGGGCCGATGAGGCGTATGATGTATCGACATCAGGCGGGGTCCAACAACAAGCAAGATTCACATTTAATGGGGATCCAAGAGCCTTTGAAAGAACCATTAGAATACTACAAGAGATGGCTTCAAAATATGTTGCAGATCCAGAAGTGGTACAATTCACGAGAAGATTGTTCAACAAGAAGAAACTAAGGAATCACGATGAACTCGGAGAGATACAAGCCATCGTTTCCTATTTTCAAGGGACACATCACAACAATGTTTCAAATGAAGAAATCGGAAAACCGTTGTTATATGGAGACCAGGGTTCTTATCGCTATCAAAAAGACCCTTACTCCGTCGAGTATTTCCAATCACCGCCAAAAGTAATCAGGGATATTCAAGCGGGAGAGTCCGGCGCAGATTGCGACGACATCGCAGCAGCGTGCGCATGTGTCTTGAATGCAGCAGGCTATCCGTCGATGTTGCTCATAGTCGATGCAGGTGGGCCAAAAGGTGCTTACTCTCATGTAATGCTAGCAACCAAAACATTCAGCCCGAACCCAATGTTCGGTCACGATTGGTTCCCTGTCGAGCTTATTCACCCGTTCGAACTTGGAAAGTCAGTTCGAATTTCATCTTACATTCCTCTTTTGGTCGAAAATTACGATCTGACACCAAAGGAGAACAGACTCATACCAAAGGAGTTCCGATAAAATGATGAATAGAATACACGCACAACTAGAAGGGGCAGAAACTACCGCAAGTGTGGAAATGCCAATGGAATTATCTGGAATGTCTCATGTAGGGAGAAAGCCAACAACTGCACAAAGAATCGGAAGCGCACCATCTGGAATAGACTTAGAAGCTCCGAAGGTGGCTCCAAGGCCAACCCCTCCAGAGTTTGCTTACTCGCCCTCATCTAACATGGGGTCCACACCCAATGCTCCCCCTGGTTATCACTTCATGCCCGATGGAACATTGATGAGCGACGCTAACCACGGACTAGGCTCAATTGAAAAGCCAAAGATTGGCAGAAAGGGACTTGGTTCGATAACAAAGACGCTTGGACTAATCACAGCAGGAGGCATTGTGTTGTATGGTTCTTACATGGGTTACAAGTATTTCAGCGAGGGCGATGACGAATGAGTACACTCGGACTAATCAAGGATATTTCTGGGAACGGCACAACCGCGTTTATTCTCATAATGGTTCTCGCAGGCATTGGACTAGCCAGAATAGAGGAAGGTGAAAAGAAATGAACATAATGGGCAATCAAGCAATACGAAATGGGGAGATTACTCCTAACAACTTCGCTACGAAACCAGGGGCATTCTCCAAATCCAACATATTGACGAAGCCGGATTACTTGTTCGGATCTAACATGGGCTTAACCGCAGAGGAAAACAACCTATCAATCTCAACAAACGCAGTAAGGACAAGATTGCCATTGCCAATCCACTTCAAGACACCTAAACTCGGAATGACTGGTTCGGAAGCCATGAACACACTCGGAATGTTGGTATTTGTAGGTGGAATCGTACATGGATTAGCGAATGCAAGTAATAAGAACGCAAGTTTAGCGCAATCAGGAGTCATCATGGTAACTGGATTAGCTCTAGCAGCAATGTCGTCAGCAGAGGGGGTATAGAAGAATGAAGAAGAAAGATAGTGTATCGGATTTAATGATAGATGTTCCAGGCAATGTGCCGCCGTTAGGCGTATTCCCATACTTTGGGTTCTGGCAATCAATATACAAGCAACTACCAAAGGCATTAGAAGTAAGAACGGGATTCTCTAAATTCGACATATCTCCGGCTTTGAGAGAAGCAGAAGATCTAGTTAACGGCTCATACAAAGTAATTGTTGGCGAGAAACTATGGAAGATAGGTGAACTGTTGGCTATGAACCAATATATTCCGGCTCACGGCTCAGGCGGGGCTGCATTGCCTATGATTTTGCCATCTAGGGACTTAGGGAGAATACAGATAGCCTCTGCAACATTCGAGCCTATCATCAACGCTATACTACAAAGAAACTCAATGTCTGGTGCAGTAGGGCAAGAAATGGCTACAATCGAGTCAGAATACAACAGTAAGTTGCAGATGATGTCAAAACTCGTCAATCGAATGTCAGATCTTGAGGAAGACTACATCAGTTATGAGGCACTTTCAGTAATGAAGACGGAAGTTGAGTCGAAACAAAGGAACATCGCAGTTCTTGAGGCTGAAATAAATCAAATATCCATGGCAATCGAACATTCAAAGAGGGCAGGACAGGAAATAAACAAACTAGCTTCTCAACTAAAGGCCGCAGAAGGGCATCACGACTCCGTCATATCTCAAATAGAGCATTGGCAATCAGTATTGAATAATGCAGAAAGGAATGGCGATGGCGCAACCCACGCAAACGCAACAAAAAAACTAACAGAACTAGGGAAAAGCAACGGAGAACTTGCACAAAGGATTCGTGGACTTGGAATACAGACTCAAAGGTTAGAGGCCACATACACAAACCCACATGAAATGAATTTGGCATTGAAGGAACTTAATGCCCAAAGAATGATGGTGATGAAAGAACTATCTCCAGCACTTAACCAACTAAAGAAGAGTGAAAATAACTTCATGCAAGTTCAAGCAGAGATTCAGCAAGTAAGAAGCCAAGGAGCAACCCTATCAGAGGATCTAGAATTCCTAAGTGGAAAAATGAAAGAGATAAAGGAATCCCAACAAATGGTAGTATCTGAAAATGAGTCTGATTTGGTGCGAATGTGGGTGAATCACCTATCACAAGTATATATTGACATAGAAAACTATCTCTTTGCCAACCTTAGAATTGCCCAAGAAGCGGCAATATCGGCTCAAGGCTCGTCAATATACATGCAGAAGGCCATCTCAGCAGAGAAGATTGCTAAGATGGAAGAATTCATGTCTGCAATTGACACAGTCTCAGATTATTTGGACAACGATGAAGTCCGAGTTCTAGAACAAGTCGCTAGACTAGGGACACTATTGGACTACTTGCCAGGAACAGCGAGAATAATCGCTCTCCGAGATATGTCGTACTCTCAAAGAACAGAAGCCTACAGAAATATGGTTGAGGAAATAATCGACTTCGGCCAAAGAGATGAGTCTATGGATAAGAGAGATCCGTTGATTTCTATTGGCCCTATTGAGATAGCAAAGAGCGAACCCCTTTCAGAAGTTGCAGACCTCCTGCAGCATCTTTCGGATTCATTAATGGAGTGATTAAGATGTTCAATAACCGCAGTTACACCCAAATTACAGAGAACGAACTTAAAGCAACGCAAAAGGCCCTAGCGAAACTTGAGCAGGCATACGCTGAGAACAGAATGACAAAGGCAATGTATATGTCAAGAAAAGAGAGACTTGTCAAGAATTTAGAGAGAACGGTGTATGCTAAAACGCCATTAGCCTTGAATCAAGACGGATTCTATGGAAGAGATGAATTGAACCTAAGTCCCAGACCGACGGGCTACAAGGAATCGCTTATGTTGAGTCAAGAATTAGATGGGCCAGCGAGAAAAGTCTCACAAAGCAAGATTAGACAAGCACAATTACAAAACGCATACTCCGATGTATCTTCGGAGAGCATCATGGACAGGCTGCAACAAAATTCTGCACCATCCAATTTCAATGCCGCATTGAATGTCGTTAGTGATATGAGGGAATCAAAACTACTTGGAACAAAGAGAATGAGTCTAGACGGGGTTTGGACAGACATTTCAAACACTCCTGCAGTAGTAAATGCGTTAGCGAAGCTTTCTGACTCTGTAAGGACAAGAGTTGAGGGGGCAATCAATGAGGGCATCCCCGTATCTGCAGCCAAGAACTACATTCTAAGCAATGCTAGAAACGCAGGTGCAGCACTAACAAGCGAAGGTTATGACCGTCAGAGGGCAGCAGAGATTGTTACATCGGTTGTAAACGGTGAAATGAATCTAATCGCAGCCCAAAACATGGTATCTGCGGATCTAAGAGAAGCGACCAGGGCGATTACCTCTAACAACTTAGTCAAAAACGATGTGATTCCGAATCTCGCACCTGTGAATACGAATGCCATGCCAATAAATGAACTCGTGGAAGTGAGAAATGCTGCAATTGATACATTAGCAGATCCAATGGCCGACCAAGACGAACTTGATTGGGCAGCGAACTTCGTACAGCAAGCAAATAACACGCTTAACCAAAGAGCGAGTGAAAACAATGTGATTACTGGAAACTCAGCAAATCAAATCTTAGTCTCAACCGAACCTGCTGTAAACCAAGCAGAGAACCGAAGACAAAAGGAACTTGAGATGCAAAGAATCGCCCAACAAAAGCGGATAGAGGCAGAACTAGCGGAGAAGCAAAGGCTTGAAGCAGCCAAAGCAGCAAGGGAGGCTGCACGACTAGAAAAGGAAAGACTGGCTAAGATCGCCGCAGAAGCAGCAATGAGGGAAGCCGAAGAAAAGGCGAGGAAGGCCGCAGCAAACAAAGCAAAGAAAGAAGCAAACGCGCTCGCCAAGAAGAAGGCCAACGAAGCTCGAAGGGCGAAGGAGGCCGCATTGAAGGCCAAACTAGAGGCAGAGGCAAGACAAGCCAAGTTACGCGAAGAGAAAAAGAAGCAAGAGGAAGCCGCAGCCGCAGCCGCAGCAAAGAAAGCGGCTCAAGAAAAGGCAGAGGCCAACCGTCTAGCGAAATTAAAAGCAAAGGAAGAGGAGCAGGCAAAATTAGCAGAACAGATTAAGCCAATCTCTAGGCCTATGCCAGTAAACAATGGGCCAAGGCCAATACCACCTGTAATTAAGAAGCCAATGCCTAAGCCCAAGCCTACGCCGAAGCCCAAGCCTACGCCGAAGCCTCCTGTGATTCCGAAGCCAATGCCTAAGCCCAAGCCTACGCCCATGCCGAAGCCAATGCCAACCGTCAAGCCTGCACCAAGAGTTGACCCTTCCATAATCAAGGCAATGCAGATGGCTGAGAAGAAGCCAGCGCCGAGGCCAATGCCTGCAACTGTAAAACCAGGGCCAAGAAAAGAGCAGATAATCCGCCAAAAGCCTGCGCCACCTCAGAAAGCACCTACTGTAAGACCAGTCGTGAAGCCAGCAAATAAGAGAAGCCCTGCGCAAAAAGTAGCCAATGCAATTGCAAGACTACCATCTCAACAAAATGTCGAGAGAAGCAGGGGCAGACCTACCAAAAAGGCACCAGTAAGGACACCTACTAGACAATCTATAGAAAGAGACATCAAAGCAGGAAGAAGGCCTGTATTGGGAAGCACATCTAGCACCACTTCAACTAGCCATGACCCGCGAAGATTCCACCGAGAAGAAAGCGCAGGGCTCGGAGCCTCGACTTCGACCACGACCTCGTCTAGAACAAGCGGTGCATATCGCTTCGAAGATCCAAGACTAGGTTACAGGTGGGGTTGAGGAATGCAAGCAGACTACCGTTCTTTGAAAATAGGGGCTATTGCCTCAGCATCTCAAAGTAGCGGTACAGCAATGAAGTACAACTGGAGCGTCGCAAAAGCCCAAGAAAACCTCTCCCTTCTAACCGCAAGGCATGAGAGTGGCGGTTTGTGCTACATGATAATGGAGAATTACACCACCGCACAAGAGAAGAAGTTGTACCCTACAACATTTGACAAATCATCTGACGGCGCAATAACTGTCGAAAGAGATGCACCAACAGCATACGCTAAGTTCGAGCAGTATGTTTCCTCTGGGCAGGGCGCATCTTCAGCTACAGGGCAAAAAGCGCACTTGGCAACCTCTTTCATAGATCTTGATTCTAAACTACTTTCTCTTGAGAAATTTGGGAAATCTCTAATCAAGGAGCTTCAGAGACCTGGAATAAACCACATGGGGTCTAGAAAGACCGCGCTCGACCTAAGATTCCCAGAAGGCTTCCTATGGGGGAAGGACAATGCATACAGAGATGCGGCAATTTACTACCGTTCTTACCCAAAAGAAACAAGATTGCAAGCACTAAAGGATATGAGGGAGTCCGTTCTAATCAATTACATAGAACCGAATGTGATGGCCGAGATTCTTCGTTCAAATAGGGCCGTTAGATCAGCATACCAAATGTCTGAATACGAGGGTTCTTTGGATTCATTCTCTTCAAATGAAGGGGTGAACCTACTACCAAACAATGCTTATGCTACATTCAAAGTGACATTCATCGACCAAAAGGGAAACAAAGTGGAGAATCTGCCTTATGTGGCTAGTGTGAAGGGTGCGATAAACTACAGAGAAGCATACGACAGGACAAATAGGGGCAAAGAACCAGGTAATTTCCCATCTGGCGCTACATTGTTTGAAGGAGACATAGATGCCAAAGGCGGTAAGCACGAACTATTGAGGTACAAAATCAATGACGAGGTTCCGCACAGGGGAACTTTCAGAGTTCAGGTGATAGTGCCGGACCTTGATGCCCAGTCTCCATGGGCTGCGACTAGGTTGAAGGCATACGGGGGAACGCCACAGGGTCCGAATGACCGAAGCGGATCCATTATGTCAGCAAAGGCAGGGATGATTCTAACAAATCAGGTATTTTCTTTCACAGGACAGGGAACCTCACATGAAGTAAGGGTGCCTGTATATATGGAACCAATACCAATGCACTTGGTAATGACAGAAAGCGGCCAAATAGTAAGTAAGTGGTCAACGATTGGTGAAACTTCCAAGTTGCCGAACCACCAAAAAGTGAAACTACGACTCAAGATTTCAAGATTGAAGCAAACGACACTATGGGAGCAGGCCGATAGGAATGCTGACGGGGTGATAACTCAAGACGAATACCAATCAACAGCAGGAGAAGCAGCGCGAGCAGCGCTGGACTTCGATGATAAAATACCTGTGAGGCTAATTGACTTGGAATTCAGGCCATCGAACAACAATGTTTGGATGTCTGCTAGAGATACTGTGACAGCCGCTACCGATCTATCGGGAACTGCAACGGTGACTCTATCGCCAGGAGAATACACAGCATACATAATCTCACAAACAGACACAGGAGATAGGAGCGAGAACAAAATCGGAACCTTCGTAGTGCCTGCAGGTGTGTTTTACAGAGACACAACGGAAAATGACACGACTCCAATAGGCGCTGCAGGTGCCAAGATGATAGAGGCCACATCAACGATTGTTGATTACAACCTAAGAAACCCTATTCCAAGACTACCGACAGGGAAAAAGGCAGAAACAGACACTATCTATGCCATCAAGAGCCTTACAGCCATAGACAAGGGATGGCCTAACGCTGCAGGAACACAGAGCAACGACGAAGCATTCGACTACTTCGAGGTGTTATTGCCTCCTTTGCCTGCCGAGGTCGAGATTGGCGAAGCTATGGAGGACATAGTAGTTGAGGAACCAGAAGAACCCAGTATAAAATTCAACGAAACCATCGAAATCACCCAAGAATCAACGGGTTCTGTGGTGTTGGGAATCGAACCTACGCCTGCAGGTACGAAATGGAAGGTAAGCAGGATAGCAGTTGAGAGGGGGACGACTCCAACGGTTCAATACCTGATGGACTACGATCTGAACCAACCACTGGACGCAGGTGGCCGACACAAGTATGCAATAGCAGAGATAGGGTACAAGAGGGCGAGCAACCTTGCGTCAGCAGAGGACATACTCGTTTTCTATCCAGTTGGTACGGAGGATATTGTCGCATACCCAACGGAGTCTGTATCAGTTCAGACACCGCCCGAACAATTCACTTGGTCAATTGAAGCGATAGAAGAAGAGGTTGCATCCGTTCAAGAAACCGTGAACACACCACCTGTGAGCAACGCTCTGCCTGCACCAGTATTGTCTGACCCTGGGTTGCAAGAAGCAGTCCAACTACAACAGCAATTACAGGCATTAGCCAACAGAAACAGAGAAAGCAATAATTTACCGCAACCAGGAAATAACAATTTCATTGGGCCAATACTGCCTCCACCAGCCAACAATACGCCAATAGACCCAGGATTGCAAAGGGCAATCAATCAACAGGCCAACGAATACTTGACGAACATACCTGGTGGAGAAGGAATACCAGCAATGAGCCAAAACAACAACTCAGACGGACTGCCCGCATCAATACAGAATAACACTCCAACCGCGTCAGAAGTATATGCTATGGAATTCCAAGAAATTCTAAACAACTACGCAGCAGGTAATATGACATACCAAGATGCGTACAAGGCGTTAGAGAATCAAGGGAATTCTTACCTAGACATAACAGAATCACTAGATCCATTAGCAAACAACCACGCTGCAGCAGTAGCTTCAGCCCAAGCAGCCGCGAACGAAGCAAACAGGTTCCAGAGAATCGCTAATGCTCAAGCAGCCGCTTCTTCGCCCCAAGTTCCGAACTTCATTGCTGAAATACAAGCAAGAGCAGCAGAGTTAGCGGCGAACCCCCCGACTCCTGTAAGCACACCACCATACACGCCACCAACTCCAGTCGGACCACCATCTAATGCGCACATAGACTATATTAGGACTGCAATAGCCGAAGGAAGGAGGTTTAGCCTATGAGTTTCAATGTCGTCGTGAGGAATTCGTCTGGAGAGGTCGTAGCAACTCAACAGGTTTATTCAATTGATGCGGCAAAGAGTTGGGCTGATTCGACGATTGCAGGAATGCAGGCGCAAGGAACTACTAAGGCAAAGGCACTAATCAAGAAGGACTTTGATGGTGCATTGTACTCAGGTATGTCTCTGCGCGTGACTACGGGCATAGATGCGGCATTGGATCGTGTGACAACCGCCTTGAAGGGCGGCGGTGCTTTGCCACGAATAGACTCTACAAGTAGTGGGAAGGGATGGATATACTCAGAGAATCCTGTCGGCCTCTGGAACAATAAGCCTGCTATGATTGAGCAGGTCGAGTACAAGACAACAGGCTCGGAAGTAGCAACACAAAACGGTTCAGTAGGCGGAGATGTGTATTCTGAGGGAATTGCGGGGACAAAGGCATTCGATTCGTTAGGTGCGTTGGAATGGGAAGGACAGCCAGTAGGGGATATTCTGTATGCTCCGATAGTCGAGCCGGAAGATCCAGACACGATGGGATTCATAGCAGGGTGATTAGATGAGTGAAGTTAAGACAAGGAAGGTGAGGAAGATGACCAAGCTAGGAAAAGCGGGAAAGATGATTCCCGCCCTCCCTATAGTCGGTTTTGGCTTGTCTAATTTCTTAGTCAATCCGCAAAGATTCGTGTTCGAAGGAGCATTAAACCCCTATACAGGAGTGTTAGCATTGGCTACTTTACTGACTTTAGATGATGCTTTTTCTGCCAAAAAAGAACAATTATTCAGTTATTCCAAGCGTCTAAGGCCATTAGAGGAACTAGCATTATGGACAACAGCGTTTTCAGTATTGAGAAACGAATCTCCAGAGGTGTACCAAACTTTTAGCGGTACATCTTTTGACCAAGCATACGGGAGGCAGGGATAATGGCACAGACGATGAGCCCATACAAGATACAGGCATATTTGTCATGGCAAAACGAAAGCGATGCTAGGAAAGAGGCGATAAAAAACGCTGAACAATTGCCTGGGGAGACAGATAGTGCCTTTCAAATGAGGCTAGACGCAATGCCTCAGCCTCGCACTTGGCTAGAATTCGCAATAGATCCATTAGAAGACGGAGCGCCAAAAGACCCGTCGGCTGATTCACCAGGAATGCTAGACCCAACAGATCCATTGAACGCAGATTCACTTTTGCTCAATCCAGAATGGGCCAAGATGATTCCAGGACAGGATTTCGAATCATTGTATTTCTATAAACAATCTCAAAAGGGGAGAGCAGGCTCTCTTGAAAGAATATCAGAAGAATTATTCCCGTCAACCGTGTCTAGAACATCTGCAGCAGACTATTTAGCCGCACCATGGAACATATTTTCTCAGAAGGACGGCTCTAGATACGAAGCCCATGAAGTGGACAACTTCTGGGTAAGAACTGGATTCAACGCACTAGCAGGGACTTGGAACCTAATTTACATCCCATTGGGCGTGATTGCCGCTTCCTTTGCATTTAGAAAGGCATTCCCGAATTTCCTCGCAGGTGCGGCTGATTCAGTGGAAGAAGTCGTTGAAGTGACTGTTGGTGACTAGGTGATGATGCATTGTTTGACAATCTTAGGAAGGAATTTTCTGATGAGTCATCCGGCGTGATTGACTCGATAAACGATCTATACACTAGGGAGTTCGGCTACGGGCCAGTCAATGTGTCGGTGAAGGACGCAGTCGATTTAGCAATAGGGGCTTTACCAAGCCCACCCGATAGAAAATGGGTTAATGATGCCTCAAGAGGGGCTTCAACGGTAACGATATTCGGAAGAAACGATGTAGCTAGGGACTCTCAGAATGTGTTTTCCATGTTATGGAACAACAAAGGAAGTCCGTTCGATGGGCACATACTCAAGAATGGTAAGGAGAAGAGAATAATCGCGCCTTTCTCGACATATTTTCCTACGGCGATTTGGCCTTATTCGGCTGATGATGGGGGCAGGTACACGGTTCACAACTTCGCTGAGAAAGATTTGCCGATTCCTAGTTGGGCACAAGGGCCGATTGAAACTTTCATGTGGACGGATTTGGACATCGACCAGGACGGAAAGGCCGACTACGGCGGGTTGCCTTTGTTCCGTTTCTTTGCAGATCCTCTAATGGGCGTTCCACCTATCGCATTGTTGCTTTTATTAGGCTATATCGCATCAATTTACATCCCATCCGTGACTCCTTTGCTATTCACACCGTAACGGTGTGACGGGTCGAGTTTATCCTCTGTACCCCCATGCGCATAACATGAGTGCAGACACAGCCATAGAAATGAAGATGGCAGAAGTCAATGATATTGCCACTAGATTAGGCGTAGGGCAGTATGTTGGAACAGATAGAATGAGTGCCGTTGAGGCGATAGTAGCAGAATGGGCAGTAGCGTCAGAGGGTGCTGATTTACTAGGTAGTGAATCTCTCTGGTTAGATGCGAAGAACGAGATTGAGAGGATTCTTTCGGACATGTCTCTCACTCAGAACAGCAAGCATGACTTATTCTTGCTCGGTGCTGCACAATCGGGCGTAATACCTCTTCAAGAAGTGACAGAGGGATTGGTCAAGGGATGGAACAAGCTTCTCTCCATCCATGCAACGGCTCTCGAAGCGATGAGCGACCATGATCTTAGGACAATAGACAGGGCAAGGGACAAAGCACTCTCAATGGTTCCCGCCTTTGGCACAATAGAGGACAAGCAAAGAGCGATAATCAACTCCAAGCAAGCGTTAGAGGCACTAGAGAAGACCTTGATTGCTGCTTCTAAGAGTGCAGAATCAGTTGCCATGAAGGGCGAGGTAGCATCAAGAATGACAACGAAGGAGATGATTCTAGCCGAGGCGAAATCGGCAAAGAAGCAATCGTTGATTCCGTATGGAGATTATCAGCAGATAGAGAACCTTCTTGGAAATGGTAGTATATTCTCCGAACAAATGTCGTCGTTAAAGGAGTTCAGCAACGATCCGAAGATAATTCTCGACCAAATGGATAGGGTTCTGGACAAGGCAATGTCCCTGCTAAACAGAGAAGCATCACAAACAACGCTCGCCGGAGGTATGTTCGTATCATCAGGTAGGCAACACAGGATTTCCCAACTAGGCTCAACTCACAACTCTGGAGATGGAATAAGGATTAGTGGCATGGAGAACGCGAACTACAGAGGCCCCACGCCTCAAGGAGCGCAGAGTTCAGGTGCATTCGCAATATCTCCTTTCGACTCAAGAAGCCCCAACACGCATCTAGTGACAAATGAGAACCATACCTCAAAACAGCACAAGGCCGCAGGGAAGTTAGCCGCTATGCACGCGAAAAAGAATGAGGCACTATACAAATCTCCTTTGGGTTCTCCCGCAAAATGGGCGAACGAACATGCGACCAAAGTCACACTTGGAACGGTAACAATATTTGGACTAGGATTTTACACTCTCAACAAAATGTATAGTACACACAAGAAGTACAAGCACGCAGAACAATTGGATAAGAGAAGAAGGAAACAGGCCATTTCAGCCGCAGACTGGTCACAACCTGTGACAAGTACGGATGTATTTAGCTGAGGGTGATTGAATGCCGCGTAAGAAAGTCGTCAAGAAGAACCCAGTAGGGGATTCAGAGAGATTCTATGGGAAGCAGCCAATGGTAGGTAGCAACCTGCTAAAGAAACCAGGGCGTATGAGAACTCTAGCCTCAGTATCGAAATACCCTGTTATTGATGACTTGTATGCGATGATAGACTCTCTTACTCAGGCACAGATCCAAAGTTACAGCGACACAGAGAAGCTACCAGTAATTGTTCGAGATTTGCTATTTGAGTTTGCGGAAGACTGGTCGAACATGGACCGAGACCATACCAACTACTTATCTCAAGTACCAAAGGGATATGATAAGTTCGAAGCAGCAGTTATTGGCGATTTACTGTACTGGATGATTACTGGTGCAAATGAAAAGAGCAAATTGAGGATAGGGAATGAAGTATCGGATCTGTCTTGGAACAAGGAAATGGAAAAGATGTGCCCAAACTTCACGAAGAAGATGGAGAAGTTCCGTGGTTTGGACATTCACGATTTACCAGGCCTGCACATACGAATCTTGAACAATCTGCCAATCAACACCTACAACAGATATACAATCGCACAAGTCACAATCGATGACCCGCAAATCGGAGAACAGGTGTTTCCAAGCCCCGAGCCAATGGAAGACTCGGAGATTGATGCGATTCAAGCCCTCAAGAGACTGGTAGCAGACGGCAATCTAAAGAAATTCAGTATCGCACTATCGCAAAGCTCGAAGAGTCGCCTGAAAGTATCAGGGGGCGGGGTTGGCGCACATATATTCCAAGCGTTTGAGTTAGCGAAGAACGCTGTTGACGCTTTCGATAAAGGAGATATTGCGTCAGCCAGGAAGTTGTTAGATGCGATTCAAAACGAGTACGACATGGATCTGAATACCTTTCAAACCGGATTAAAGGACATGTTCGTAGTAACTGGTTCGGCATTGACCTTTCAGAAAGGCCAAGGCGGAGGTCAAGCCTCACGCGCAGGCGCAAACAGAAGAGGGGGCGGAGGCGGAGGTGGCAATCAGGCGAAAGTATCACTCAAGGGAAGCCCAGAGCCCTTGCTAGTTTCATTAGACACTTCCATGCCTCCTGTGCGTGCCGGTTGGAAGAAGAACAACATGCACGAACTGATGAAGATAGCAAACCAAGCAAACATAAGAATGCAAAAAAATAACGATAAGGATATTGACTTCAATAAGACCGAAAATACAAGGGGAACAGCCGGATTGACTGCGGTAAAAATAGGAACACAGAATGTCCTTACTACAAGTTGGATCCCTATTTTCTATACGGCTATTACTGGGGAGGAACCCAAAAAACAAAAAAACATAATGAGTGCTTTTCCGAATCAAGCATCTATTTCATTGCGTTTTATCATACACGCTAACCTAGCAGTAGGCATAGGTAACGACTTCTTAGTTCCAAAGGGAACCTTGACCGTTACAATGAGGAGACTACCTGGTAAGCCTAATTGGAAGGATTCTGTCGCGGATTCAGACAATTTCTTCTTCGCTCCTATTGACTTCTTCATAGAGGACCTAGGAAGGGCGAAGGGATATAGCGATGCTTTCACAGAAGATTCGCTAGCCGAGGCTGTTGACGCTGCAACAGAAGTCGGAGATGACGACCTAGCCGAACTGAGGCAGACAGAGAGGGGCAAAGTGAAGAAAAACCCTAGGGGGGCTATCGGGAAGGCAGTTGCGATAGATATTGTGCCTAGGAGTCAAATCGAGGTAAAGACTCTGACGGAAAAGCACCCTTCTATGAAATACTTGAGGAAGGTAGTCAAGGAAGAGGGTTTGGAGAGCCTGTATGACAATTACGGGAAAGGCCAAGTCCCAAGCCCCAAGTCAAAAGCAGGGACTTACAGGTGGAGGGGCAAGACATACAAGGGCAAAGCAGAATTGCAAGCCGCGCTCGACAAGAAGGGAAACCAAGTTGACAAAGGCCATCCAAAAATGCAGATTCTATACGCAAAGAGGAAGGACAACGGCAATTTAGTGCCTCATAGAATCATATTACCAAGAATTCTAGTTAGGCACGACAAGTCAACAAACAAGATAGTTCCAAACAAAGGCTCGAAGGCAACAGCACAAGTAAGGAAGCTATTGAAGAGGATTGAGAAGGACTACGGAAAAGTGACTTTCATCAAGGACTTGACAGTAAGGGGATCATACGACCCCAAAGTGAAATCAAAGAAGGTGCTTTACAACAGAGGTGTGGCAAAGCAGTTCCAGGCAGAGGGGCATCCATCTGGAATGAAAGACGCAGGCAATCTATTCGTATCTCAAGTTCAGTTGAATGGGGGTCTTGTTTACGATGCAAGATTGCCTGGGGGAAGGATGATGGGTCCAGTAGCACTACGATGGGGGGCTAAACAATGAATATACAAGGAAGAATCAACCCACTTAAGTTCTCAAGGAATGAAATAGGCAAAATCAAACAAAGGAAGATTGCTGCATTCATGCCCATATTGGCAGGAAAGCGTGACGAGGTAAAGAGAAAGGGTCACGGCGGTTCTTTGACAGCCGACAGATTCCAAAACAACGAGACTGTAATAGCAACAGGAAGGTACAACAAGAAGAAAGACACGACTAAACTTAGCGAAATCGACCTTATGAGTGCCATGAACGCCGTTATCGCAGGCGACGACATATACATCATGCCGACTGCCAAAGTTGTCTTGAACAATCCATTAGAGGAAGACGAATCGGCACTAAAGGCAACAGAGGCGGTTGAGAGGTTCGAGTCCTCCGAATTATCAAGAAGACTTTTCCCAGACATGGCGAAGATCGACCAAGCAAAGAGGATGGACGAAGCAGGTACATTCAGAACGATGGCAGAAATCACTTCCGGCTTCAAAGCGCCGTCGTCTAGGCCAATCAAGGTAAGGGGCTCAACAGACAAGAGAATAAGGGCGCAGATTCAAGGATTCAAACCCTCTAGTGCTGAAATCCTTTCTTCCAGACGGTCAAGAGAACTTAGAAACACGATAAGAGAGAGAATTTTCAACAACTATCAAGCGATTTCCAATCTCGTTGAGGGAAGCGATATTACCACAGCAGAAGACATCGAGGCTTGGCTGGATGCTAACGGAATAGATCGTGAGAAGCTTGTCGATGGTCTGCTTAAGGGGTACGAGAAGTACATAGACAGAACCAATAACACTCAGAAGGACTTTGCGAGAATAATATCAGCCTACCACCAAACAAGGCTGAATAACATCCCATACTTGCAGAAACTTGCACCACAACTCGACGATGCAATAAGGGACACGAATAATTCTAGATTCGCTGACAAATTCCTGAACAGCATATCTCCAACTGCATTGAACATGACTGAGGCCCACCCTATCCACCTAATAGTGGACACGGAGCAATCTTTCGACCCCGAAGCATTCCAACCGAATTGGCTTCGGGACTTGTTCTTGGGTGAGATTGAACCCGAAGAAGGCATACCTCTTCCAGCATTCATCGAGGCGGAAGCTCAGAAATCTTCTATGAGATTGCTCGCATCATTCAAAAACAACCAAGCGAAAACCGCAGAGGCGATAGTCAATGCATCTGCAAAGGCATTCGATTCAACGAGAGGTATGATTGACATTGGATTCTCGATTGGGGCTGGAACCGCTATCACTCAAGAGTCAATTAACAAATCTCTAGACGCTGCAAATACGGATAGATTGAATGGAGACCTGTTTGACGATTTATTCGGGCTAGCGGGAGATCCAAGTGAAAAAAAGGCCGCAATGGAACATCTTGTGAAAATGGGATTAGCATTCAAAATCACAGACGGATTTTACTTGGTTCCGTTGTTCTCGGGAGGATTCAGAAAACAACCGAAGGGCTGGAGTTCAAAGTGGGTCGTCCCAACCATACAGATTCTCGACGAGTATGCCGAGGCAGCAACAGATCCAGAATCCAAAATTAGCGGTCTCGACTTGTTGTTCATAATAGCAGCAAGGGCAAAATCACTTTACAACTATGATTTGAAGGAAGCAGAGACCGTATTGCTTTACACGATGCTAGACCCCTTGAGTGGAAATGCAAACGCCGAAGAACCGGAAGAAGAGGAAGAAGAGGAAGATGAAGGGGAAAGCATCGCGGCTCGCGTAGTAGGCCGAGCAAGCATCATACCTGGTAAAGCAACACTAACTGACGAGGTGATAGACCAAACAAAGTTAGTCAACTTCTTCAACAGAATTTCTGAATGGTCAAACGAGCAGAAAGAGCAGGAAAAAGTTAGGAAGGCCAAGGAAAAGGCGAGAAAGGCCAAGGAAAAGGCCAAGGAAAAGGCCAAGGAAAAGGCCAAGAAAAAGGCCGAAAAGAAAAAAGCCGATGAAAGGCAAGACAAAAACGAAAAAGAAATTATCACAGGCAAAGAAGAAGTCAAAGGAAAAACACCAGGTATATTCGCCAACGCCGAAGAAACCTTAGCCGAAAAGCAACCCACTAGAGAGGAAGCAAAAGCAAGGCTAGAGGAAATTTTCCGAGGTTCTGAACTAAAGGGCAAACAGTTGGAAGCGAGAATCGAGAAAATCGATGGATGGCTCGACGAGTACGAAGGAAATTGGGCAAGATTCATTCAGCATGTGGAGAAACAGGCCAAGGGCGGCTTCAAGAAAAACCCCCAAGTTTTGCCTTCCTCGCTGATTGCAAACGATCTAGGACATGCCAAGGCATTGCAGGACATGGTAGCGGCAGAACACGGCAAAGAGTATGTGATAATGCAGAAGGGAAATCAGTTCATCGTAACCTCTCCAAGTGAATTGAAGAAGGCGACCAAAAAAGGATTCCACGCGATACTAGAACAGAATACAGGCTTCTCAAAGGAGTTCGTGGAGGCGAATGCAAGAGGTCCAGTAAAGAACCCCATGACGGCAGAGTGCCGAGAATGCGGCCACCGACAAGAACTCAAGGACTTTTCAGACAAGTGCGAGAAGTGCGGTAGCCAAAGAAAGTGGAAAACTGGGAATTACACTAAGCGCAAGACCTCTCACAGTTGCTCATACAGAAAGACGAAGAGAAGTAAGGAATGCGGAGGCAGAGTCACCAAGATGAAGAATGGTCGCATATACAAGTGCGAGGATTGCGGCGCAAAATATCAAATGAGGTGAGAGAATGACTAAGAAATCGAAATGGAATGTCACTATGGAGGAAAAGAACGGCGAGTTCATAGTGACATTCGATGGGAAATCAAACGCAACACATCACCTGTTGGGGCTTGAGGCACTTTGCAGAGGACTCAAGTCTTGGGGTCACGATGTCAATTTCAAGGACGGCACAGCGCCCGACAAAATATCGAAGAAGTGGATCCTGCCTACGAAGAAGGTAAAGGCAAAGTTGAATCCGCACTTGGGGGGCAAGAAGAAATCCAAGAAGTCAAAGAAAACCAAGGTGGATAACGACGCAATCGACTTGTATAGGCAGTTCAACGGGACAGAGCCGACGGAAATCGTGTCAAAGACAGTATGGTTGCCCGATGAGAACAGCCCGTTAGTCGCGCTTGGCGAGGGAG
>MDTG01288343.1_pt1 | contig 19948 bp, 19 predicted proteins | sample 811421 | NCBI WGS metagenome assembly MDTG01 (sample SAMN05326645, study PRJNA326480) | marine metagenome | isolation source: seawater | place: Pacific Ocean: South East | collected 2011
AACTCGAACGTTAAGGGCTCCAGCGCTGATGGTACTATGTCTTAAGGCATGGGAGAGTAAGACATTGCCAGGTCTACTAAACGTGAAAAAATCTGTCACTTACGATAAGCTTAATATCCCAACCCTTACTTATACTGCGACTTCTCATATTCTTTACTTTTAAAAAAATATAAATAGTAATATGGCCCCATAGAAAATCTATGCATTGGGTTAGGTATCTTTTTAAAATCTAACCCCATCTCTTTAAGATATTTGTCATAATCCCAAAAATATGAGTATTTAGCGAATACTTTATGACTATTTTCTAAACCAGACTTAACTTGATACCTGAATTTTTCAGAAACATCTCCTACAACTCCAGTTAAGTGAGGTTCATTGATAATTACATACTCAGAAATGTGTGCTAATTTTTTTAATGTCTTTATAACAGCCTCTTCATTTGCAATATGGTCCAAAACAGACGAGGTATAAGATAACGAAAACTCATTTTTATGATAATTATCTAAGATTTTCTCATTTGATATTTCTCCAGTATAATTAGAATACTTATGTTCCAAGTCTTTAACTATTGGATTTACATCTATTCCAAGCACAGAAATATCTTTCATATTTTTGATAAAAAATTCTAAATTTGAACCATTATTTGATCCAAATTCTAATATTCGATCAAATTTATCAATATTTTCAGTAGCTAGTTTAAAAATATCAGGAGCAATTTTGCCTGTATATATATCGTCACTTTTACTCCAATAACTTTCAGCCAATTTCTGTTTTAGCTTAGGAGGTATAATTAAATTTTTTAATAATTTAATTCTATGAATAATTGCAAGAAAATAACGTTTCACGATGGTTATAACATATTCATGATAAGGTTTTAGAAGTTAAAAAAAGATAGACCTTAAAACTAATCAAGTCAACAACTCAAAAGTTTGAAAATATTTTTACAAAATAGATTAAGATTTTTAAGCAATTAGAAATATATCTAGCCTCATTAAACTGACTATATATTAATTTTATCCTTAATGAATTGGTAGTGTTTTTCCTTAATCTCTAAATTTATAAAATCACCATTTGGGAAAGCTTTCAGAGTTCCTTTGTAGTACGTATTTAGGTAATGGCACATCCTTTCATTATTGTCTTCTCTTATTAATGTAATGTAGTTTTTTCGAGGTCTATGCACAGCATCAGTAAACCACTTTTTATATTTTAAAACACTTGGCATGATTCCCCAAATTGGTTCGAGTCCAGTTGCACTGAAAGGTATATCAATTTTTTTATGAATTTGGTACTTTTCCAACATTTCATTCAAAGAGGTTAAATATTTTCTAGAAAATACATGCTGGCACATGCAACCAAAGAAATATGGTGATTTTTCTTCATGGAAATAGAAATTTCTATGTTTAATAAAATTAGGATGTATTTCCTCTAAATTATAAAGATTTAAGTCACCATTATTACTAATAAATATTTTTTTCTTAAAGAGGTTTATTATTTTATGTTGCCTTATTATTCTTTTTACGAAGTATTTCAAAAAATTAAAAATTGTGTATTTTTTTGATGTGACATGATATTCCGTTCTTCCTGACGTAGTTAACATTTCATTAGTTTTAATTTGATCGGGCCAAGAGTTAATTATATCTTTAAATTTTTTATCTTCCGCAAATACCCCAAGGATTTTATTTACTTGCTTCTCATGAAGTTCTTCAAATTTTGTCTTTCCTTCTTTTTGACCAAATATTTTTGAAATAACATTATATCCAACAAATCTTTTTTCGAATCCTAAAGATAAGAAATCTATATTCTTTTCTTGCGAAACTCTAAGTATTGAGTCAAGTGAATACTTACTACTAAACAAAAACCCTTCCATTAAAAAAAAACTCAAATCATATTTATTCCAGTACTTTTCTTTTATCAGCTGGTACCATGCACCTGAGTCTAGCCCATGAGAATTTTTAAATTCATGAAAATGAAATTTAATATTAAGATTCTGAATAAATTTAAATAGCTTTGGATCATCATTTGTTAATTGCATATTTTCCTTGCTTACTGATTTAGCCAAATCGTAAAATTCTTGATATTCAGGGTTTTCGTATGCCTGACCATCTCCTTTTATATAAATTAGATGAAGTTCATAATCTTGCCTAGATTGCAGTAGTAAGGAAATGAGCGAGGCACAAAACAGCCAAGGGTTATGATGAACTAAAATAAATAAGCCGTACTTCATTTTCTATTCAATTCTGATTTAATGATGTAATAATACTATTATCAAAATTATGATACAAAATAAATATAATAAAGTTTTTCGCTTATGTCAGTTGTAGAATTAGTTGAATTAAGAGATATTGATATCAATGATGAGTTTGTAAATTGGCATACAAATGAACATGCTAAAAACTACTCTGCTTCTAAAAGAAAATTTACAAAAGAAAATCTTTTAAGTGAATATCAAAATGGAGTTAGAGAAAAAAAACTCTATCAATATTTAGTGCATCATAAAAATGACAATAAAAATATTGGAGTAATTAAAATTGGACCAATTGATTATATTCATAATAAATCTGATTTAGTTGTTTTTATAGGAGATAAAAATTACCTTAAAAAAGGATTAGGATCAGAAGCAGTAAGACTTGGTAATCAGATAGCATTTAATAAATTAGATATAAGAAAAGTGCATGGACCAATAGTAAAATCTAATCCCGGAGCTGTAAAAGTTTATACTAATGCTGATTGGGTAATTGAAGCAGTGCTCAAAGGTCATTACCTTGTAGATGATAAAGCTGAGGATGCAATTCTTGTAGCATGCTATAATCCAAAATATTTTAACAAAGAAATATGCGAAAATTCAAAAATAAAATTTGAGGATATATATAAATCATGAAAAAAAAATCAAATAAAGAGCCCCAATATTATAATAAGATAATTGATAAGATTGAATCCGTTAGATCAAAGAACAACGTTAATTGGATGAATTTAGTTAGATTAAGTTTTTCTTTAGATCCAAAAAAAACTGCTAAAATTTTAGCTGAAATATATAAACAGGATAAGAAAATAAGTGATCTTGCAAAAAAACTTCAAAAATAATGTTAAAAAATCTCGATAGGCCATACTTGATTGCTGAAATATCAGCCAATCATAATGGTAAATTATCAACCGCAAAAAAACTAATGCACCTTGCTAAAATCCAAGGCGCTGATGCAGTTAAAATACAAACTTATACACCCGACAGTATGACACTAAGATCAAAAAAAAGTTTCTTTAAAATTAAATCTGGAATATGGAAAGGTTATACTCTGTGGGATTTATATGATCAAGCGCAAACACCTCTAGAATGGCATAAAGAACTATTTTCATATGCAAAGAAATTAAAAATTAAAATATTCAGTACGCCATTTGATGAGTTAGCTGTTGATTTCTTGGAGGAATTAAATTGTCCTATTTATAAAGTTTCTTCATTTGAAATGACAGATTTTCCATTGATAAAAAAAATCTCTAAGACTAAAAAACCTATAATTATTTCTACTGGGATGGCTAACTTAGAAGAAATTGAGGAAAGTTTTAATACTGCTAAAGCGGGTGGTGCTAAGGATATAACATTATTATACTGTGTTAGTAATTACCCATCTAATAAAAAAGATTTTAATCTAAATAATATTAGTATTTTAAAAAATAAATTTAAATGTAGAGTTGGTTTATCTGATCATTCGTTAGATACAAGTATTGCTCAAGCTGCTGTTGCAGCGGGTGCGGAAGTGTTTGAAAAGCACATTGCACATTCTGGACAAAAGAAGGGTCTAGATTTAAAATTTTCACTAAAAGGAAGAGAAATAAAACAATATCGAGATGCAATCGATGATACTTATAAATTATTAGGAAAAAATTATTTTTTCAGGAATAAATCAGAAAGTGAAAATAAAAAATATCGGAGGTCAATATTCGCAGTAAAAGATATAAAAAAAGGTGACTTATTCTCTAATGAAAATATAAGAAGAGTTAGGCCTGCTTATGGTATAGAGCCAAAATATTTTAAAAAAATTATTGGAAGAAAATCTCCAATTTCCATTAGTAAGAATTCACCTTTGAAAAAACAAATCCTAATTAAATTAAATATTATATAGATATATTGAATGAGTTATAAAGAATTGAAATTTTTTATACTTTTTAATTTTTCTGAAAGCAATGGTGGTGGCAGCGTATTTTTGAACTTACTGATGAAAAAGTTTAAAAGTAAAGGTTTGCTGTGTGAAGATCCAGCGGATGCGGATGTAATCATTTTTAATTCTCATCATAAATTTTATGATTTAATAAAACTAAAATTCAAATATCCTAAAAAATTATTTATTCATAGAATAGATGGTCCAATTTCAACAAACAGAGAATACGGCAGTATATTTGATAATCTAATTTATAAATTCAATTTTTTTATTGCTGATGCTAGTATTTTTCAATCTAATTGGAGTTTATCAAGCAATGTTGAGTCTGGCTTTAAGTCATCCAAGCAATATAAGATAATACATAATTCAACTGATAGTGAAATCTTTAATCAAGAAGATCGAATTAGTTTTGATCAAAAAAATAAATGTAAATTAATTGCTTCTAGCTGGTCATATCATCCTAATAAGGGATTAGATATTTTAGAGGAATTAGATAAAAGGTTAGATTTTGATACCTATGAAATGATTTTTATTGGTAATAAAAATTATAAATTTCAAAATATTAATAATCTTGGAGTAATGAGTAATAAAATGTTAGGAAATTATTTAAAGGCTTCCGATATATATATTTCAGCAAGCAAAATAGAGGCTTGTTCTAATTCATTGATAGAAGCAGTTTCTTGTGGATTGCCATCTATAACAAGAAATTGTTCAAGTAATAATGAGATAGTTAGAGATAAAAGGCTTCTATATAGCAATATAGAAGAGCTTTTGTTTAAACTAGACGAAGTGAAATCTAAGCTAAATATAGAGAATAATTATGAATATAATATCAAGAATATTGACTCTGTAGCCAAAGAGTACGCTGAATTTTCTCATAAAGTATTTTTGGAGAAGATAAATAATAAAATAAATTTTTTCATTTTTATGAAATTATTAACTTACTTAGTTATCTTTAAATCATTTTTTAGGCTAAAATTAGCCAGTATTTTAAAATTTTTAATACGATAAGGAATTTTCTGGAAACTACATAATATAATATTATTTTAAATATATGATAATCAGGCATTATTGTAACTCATTTATTGAAGTTATATTTTCTAATAAAAAAATTGTATGTGATCCTTGGATAGGAAATACTAATGAGAGTGCTTGGTACTCTTGGCCATTTTATTATAAAAGTAATTCCTTTTTAAACCAAATTAAGCCAGATTTTATATATATAAGTCATTTGCATTGCGATCATTTCGACCCAAAAACTTTAGGTAAATATAAAAACAAAAATACAAAAATAATTATAAAGAAATTTAAATCAAAAAGATTAAAAAATAAGATTAAAAATCTAGGCTTCAAAAATATTATCGAGCTTAAATCATGGGAAAAGAAAAGGATTTGTGATGAGTTTAATATAGCAATTATCCCACAAATGTCTTCTAATACAAGTGAGCTATCTGATGAAGTTAATTACGACTTAGATACTTCTATTATTATTGAGTCAAGAATAAGTAAAAAAATATTTTATAATAATGTAGATAACCCCCTATCAATAAATGAACTTAAAAAAGTGAAAAAGTATATAAATGATAATTTTAAAAGTAATCTATCAATAATGTGTTACCCTTTAGGTGCTGCCAGTGGTTATCCACAAACATTCATAGATTTGAATAAATCGCATGAAAAAAAGAAAATAATTGAAAAAAGTTTTGAGAAATTAGGAAAAGTTCTAAAAATATTTGAACCAGAAATTTTTTTCCCTGCTGGTGGAACATATATGATTAGTGGTAAATTTAATGTTCTAAATAAATGGATAGCACAACCAAGTAATGGGGAGATCAAAAATTATTTTAAAAACAAGCATTGTAAGCTTGTCAATATTGAAGGAGGAGACTGTATAAATTTAAACAATGAATTTAAAAATATAAAAACTTCAAGAGAACTGGGTGTAATAAAAAGTAAATTTCAAATGAATTTATCAAAAATAAAATATTTTTATCAACTCAAAAAAAATAAAAAATCGGTCAATTTTCTCAATCGTCTATTTGACGAGTGCCAGGAGAAATATTATCACAGAGTTAAGTTATTGAATGTAAAAACAAATTGGAATATTAAAATTAATATCTTTGATGATATTAAATTGAAAAGTAATGGTCAGATTAAAAAATCAAGCTCAGGTTTCATTAAAAGCTATGTAATTAGTAGTCAATATGAGAATCGAAATAAAAAAATAGATTTGGTCTGTAATTTAGATAAAGATCTATTCTTTTGCTTAATGATGAAATATTCTCCATGGAATACGGCTTTAACAGGGTCTATTATTCTTTTTTCAAGGAAATCCAAAATTTATAATCCAACCATTGAAAATTCCTTAAATTTTTTTACTAATTAATTTTACTTAAATTAATTATTTTTTATTAAAGTTTTTAAAGTTATAAATTAATTCTTTTAGATTGAATTCGGGCCCTGGTAATTCTGGGCCGTAAAAGTATCCGTGTCTGGAGTATAATCCATATATTATATCTACCTCTTGCTCAAAAAAATCAATGTCCATAAATTCTTTCTTTGTATTTCGATTATTTAATATATCCAAAAAACTGAATACTTTTGAATTTTCATTTTTAATATCTTTATACTTTATGGGGTATTTAGCATCAATTACTAACCATCCCTTTGATGTATAGACTTCTGAGGACGCATGAGATTGTTGACTAAGAGGGAAAAGGTTTAATATCGAAAAGCCTTTGTATGGTTGAATTAAAAAAATATGTCTAGTCTGAAATTCATAATAATTTAAAATTTTTTCAATGAATCTTGTATATTCAACACAACATCCTGATCTTCTTTCTACAAAATCTTTTGGCTCTGCACTCAGTCCTTTATTGCAATTGGTGTTAAACTTTAGAGATAAATTAAATACTTTATTTTGAACTGAATCAATGCATGTCATTTCACTTTGAAAATTTGTAATATCACTGCATTTATCAAATAGATTTAATTTTTTTATCTGATCTATGTCATCTTTTGTGATATTATTACTAATCATGAGACCAAAGAAAATGTATAAGAAAAGAGTTAAGATGAGGCTTAGCGAAATATAAGTTATATTAAAATTTTTAATTTTTTTTATCATTTTACCTTGTAACATTTTTAAAAAGTTTTAAATAATTAGATTCAAAAATTCTTAAATTATTTTTATTCAGCATCTTAATCATTTATTAATATAATTTATATTTTTTAACTTAGATAATTATATATGTAAGCAAATATTATTGTTAAGTTAGCCTTCCGTTTAGAAGAAATGCATAAAATACTTTGAGAAATTTAGAGCTGATCTAGCTTACAACCAAAATCTGTAAATTTAGGAAATCACTTGAAATAATGTATTAAAAGTCTAGAAGATACTTCTATCTCGATAGTATATTTAAATCATAATTTTATAAAATGCCGAATTTTGACAAAAATATAAAATCAAAAAAAAGAACATGGACCTTTGAAGGCAATGTTCATAAATATTTTGACGATCATGTAAAAAGGTCAGTGCCTTTCTATCTTGAAGTTCATAACTTAATAAACATTTTTAGTGATTATTTTGTTGATGATAATTCTTTGATTTACGATATTGGATGTTCAACCGGCACTCTTTTAAAACAATTAAGCAAAAGACATAAAGAAAAACAAAAAATAAAGTTAGTAGGTTTAGATATTTCTTCAAATATGATAAAGCATGCAAATAAAGTAAACAAAAATGATAATATTAAATTTCTAAATAAGGATATTACAAAATATAACTTTAAAAGAAGTTCAGTTTTTATATCAATATACACAATACAATTTATAAAACCGAAGGTTAGACAAGTTTTAATCGATAAAATATATCAAAGTCTTGATTGGGGAGGTGCTTTCTTTTTTTTCGAGAAAGTAAGAGGGGCAGATGCAAGATTTCAAGATATGATGACATCTGCATATAATGAATTTAAGATTAATGAAGGATTTAATGCAGATGAAATTCTAGATAAAACTAGTAGTCTTAAAGGAGTGTTAGAACCTTTTTCTAGAGATGGAAACTTAGGTCTCTTAAATAGAGCAGGATTTAAGGATGTTGAAACTATTTTTAGGTATAATTGTTTTGAGGGATACTTAGCTATCAAATAGCATGAAAGATATTATAAAAAAATTAATTGACGTCCTTGTAAGTATTTTACCTGAGGTTGTTAATTCCTATATTTTCACAGCAATTAGAGATTTTGATCGAACTAAACTTAACAAAAAAGAATTACAGATTCCTTTGAACGTATTAGGTACCGAGTTCACGTTACAACTCATTGAAGGAAATGCAAATCAAATAAGTACATATTATAAAATGTATAAAGAAAATTCGATTTACGAGGAGACAATGGTTTATCTGCTTGATGAGCTATTAGATTCTGATTTATTAACAAAAAAAAATAGAGAAACCATTTTTTTTGATATAGGAGCCTATGCTGGATATTACTCAAATTTTGTTGCCAAGAAACTTAAATCAAGTTCATCAGTATTCGCAATTGAGTCTAATCCAATTTATTATCAAAATATGCTCGAAACAAACAGGCTAAATAATTTTGATAACCTGTTTATTCATAATGAAATATTCTCTAATAAAAAAGAGTTAATGCTGGCCCATGAAGAGATGGTTGCTACTAGGGAATCAGTTATCAAACAGTCAAATAAAGTAATTACTTATCATGAGAAAAGAGAATTGAACAATATTTTGAGAAATGGAAAAAAGCTAGACTCAATAACACTCGATAATTTTTGTGCAGAAAGGAATATTAATCCTTCAATCCTTAAAATTGATGTTCACGGTTCTGAAGGTAAAGTTCTTGAAGGATCAAGAGATTTTCTAGATAATTCTGTACAAGTAATTTTCCTTGAGCTTCATCAGCAACATGAATTAAACAAATATTCTGATGGTATGAGTAAGTATGAAATTCTTAATTTACTCTATGAAAAAAATTTTAATACTCATTTAATTTCTCCATTCAGATACAATGAAAAAAATATTGAGTATCAGTTATTTAAAGAAACTGGTAAATTGTTTAAATTGAAAATAGATAAAAATAATTATAGAGAAATTCTCTTTGATAGAAATAATACAGACCTATTTATTTTATGTACTAAAAGAGATATAAATATTGAAAATCTAGACTGCTTAAGTGCGTTAAATTAGTATTTTATTGTCATGTGTGGATTGTTATTACATGCTTCTTCAAGAGATATAAATCAAACTAAATTCCTAGAAGCTTTATCACTAATGGATCATCGAGGTCCTGATGATAAAAGCTATATTTGGATGGATCGGGAAAATAGTAAGATTCAATATCCAATAGATGAAAATCAAAACTTTGACAGTAAGATTAAATTAATGATAGGCCATACTCGCCTATCTATTGTCGATTTAACTAACGCAAGTAATCAGCCAATGCTTTCTGACGAAAATCGATATGCAGTCTCTTTTAATGGAGAGATATATAATTTTTTAGAGTTAAAAGAAGAATTAGAAAAAAAAGGAGTAACTTTTAAAACAGAGGGAGACACCGAAGTGTTACTTAAAGCTTTTATTTTTTGGGGCCCTGACTGTGTTAAAAAATTTAATGGAATGTGGTCATTTATAATTTTAGACTCTTTGAAGCAAGAAGTTTTTTTTTCAAGGGATCCTTTTGGCAAGAAACCTCTTTATTATTACTTAAAAGATGAAGATTTCATAGTTAGCTCAGAAATTAAATCAATTTTTAATCTTTTAGATAATAATGGTAGAGAGATAAATCCTCAGTTTCTATGTTCATTTTTAATTTACAATCATTCACCAACTTTAAGCAAAGGGGAAACTTTTTATAAAGACATTTTTATGTTTGAACCAGGCACAACTGTAAAAGTCAGTCTAAAAAAATTAAAATTTAAGATTATAAAAAATAACTTAATTGAGAATTATATATCTAAAATAAAACCAATAGATAATTTAGAATCTGAACTTAAATCTTCAGTTGATTTAAGACTAAGAACAGATGTTCCAATTGCAGTTTTAGTTTCAGGAGGTGTGGATTCAAGCTTGATTGCTGCTTTAGTTAAAAATAATAAAAATATATCAAAAAAAAATATAACTTTTTATACAGCTAAAAGTGAAAATAGTAGAGATTTAAAATATTCCAAAATCATAGCAGATACTCTTGGAATAAAACTAAAGATTATCGAAATACCCACTACTCCAAATAGCATTAAAATAATTGACGATATGATAAACCATTATGAAATTCCTATTCAATTAGGGGGATTATCTGCATCTGCATTTTATATGTACAAAACAATATCTGAAGATGGAATAAAAGTAATTATTGATGGCACTGGTGGTGATGAAATATTTTCTGGTTACAATAAAGATTATAGATTAGGTTACATTCTTTCACTTATTTATAATTTCGATTTTAAATTAGCATACTCTATATCTAGTTCAGTAGATGAAAATTTTAAATCTTTAAAAAAAATAAGTTTAAGTAAATTTTTTTTGGGATTTATTGTTCATCATGTTCCCTTTTTAAAAAAACTATTTAACAAATTTTTAATTAAGAGATTAAGAGATACGCATTACTTTGATCTATTGCCAACTAAAAATACAAATAAGATTTTAAGTAGTTATTTTCATGATCAAAACTCAAGGTTCGGCAATAATAATTTTATTGGTTTAAGTAAAACTCAAATAAAAGATATAAAAAGAGGGAAATTACCTAACTGGGTATTTCTGGGCGACCAAAACTCAATGTATCATTCTCTAGAATTAAGAAGCCCATTACTAGATGTGAGGCTTTTAAAATATGTTAATTTAAGAATCAGTAATAAGATCAAAACTCCTTACTGGAAATTTTCTCTTCGCAAGATTTTATCTAACTACGACAAGGATGTAGCCTTTAGAAACGAAAAAGTTGGATTTGAATGGAATGGTGAGTATTTTCTAATTAATAATAAAGAAACAATTTTAAATAGTATAAAGCAATCAAAATTAGTTGGTTCTATATTTTGCATCAAAAGTCTGATAGCAAATTATGATAGAATTTCAAATGATTATTCTCGAGGAAAATTCTACCTAAGAGTTTACATACTTGCGGTACTTGATAAGTCATATAATCTCTATATTAATTAAGCTTAATTAAAAAATTTTTTTGTTTAAATATATTAAATAAACCTCTATACAAGTGATCTTGGCGCGGGGTGGAGCAGTCTGGTAGCTCGTCAGGCTCATAACCTGAAGGTCGTAGGTTCAAATCCTACCCCCGCAACCATTTTAATCATTTAATTACTATTTTGTACCAACACCAAATATTCCTAATGTTTTACCTTTAAGGAATTCTGGTGCGTATTTATTATCTCCTCTGAAAGGGAGTAATTTAGACGCCTTAAAAAATCTACTTCTTCCTGTATAATACCATTTAGGCTTACATCTCAAAGCTGGAAAGATATCCACTTTTTTAAAGTTAAATATTTGTAACAAAGTTTTTAATGAGTTTGGAGTATAAGCCCTTACATGGGTGGGGTCATCATAAAAAAACTTATAACTTAAAGAAAAATTAGGAGTTGAAAGAAATATTAATCCTCCAGGTTTTAAAATTCTGTAACACTCAGATAGAAAATTGTTAGGATCATGGATATGTTCTAAGACAGCGAGACTCACTGCTATTTCTACACTGTTGTCCTCAAAGGGAAATTTATCACATTCAAAATCTATATCATTTATATCTAAGCCAAAATATTTGAAACTGTTCTTTATCACTACGTTTTCTAGGTGTTTATCTCCACATCCTAGATCTACAAAATTTTTATTACTGTCATTAGTAGGGTGGTAATCAATGTAGGAGCCCACCTGTTTAATTGTAGAAAACTCTCTTATAGCCAAAAGTTCCCTATTTGCTTTATTATTATTATTAGCTAATACTTGATGAAAATATTTCTCCTTTAGCATATTTAGTGTATAACAAACTTTCTATTAAAAAAATATATATAAATAATTCTGATGCGCAAAAATAAAAAAAAGAAGGTGCTTGTTACAGGGTGCGCGGGGTTTATTGGATTTCACTTATGTCAAAAGTTACTAAATTCAAATCAATATAATGTGTTTGGTATCGATAATTTAAATACTTATTATGATGTAAGACTTAAAAATGATAGATTAAAAATTCTTAAAAAAAATAAAAAATTTAATTTTTTTAAGCTGGATATTACAAATAAGTCCTCTCTGAAAAAAAATTTCAATAAAATAAAATATGATGTTGTTATAAATCTTGCTGCACAAGCTGGAGTTAGACATTCTATAGATTATCCAGAAACATATGTTGAGAATAATATAAATGGTTTTTTTCATATTTTAGATGCTTCTAAAGAAATAAAGCTTAAACATTTGATTTTTGCTTCTACTAGTTCTGTTTATGGCTCAAGTAATTCATTTCCTCTTAAAGAAAGTGAGAATACTGATTCCCCTCTATCTTTTTATGCAGCAACAAAGAAAAGTAATGAAATATTAGCATATTCATATTCTAATATTTTTAAATTACCATGCACTGGTCTCAGGTTTTTTACAGTATATGGTTCATATGGCAGACCAGACATGGCCCTTTTTAAATTTACCAAGTCAATTCGAAACGGAAACAAAATTGATTTATTTAATAAAGGTAACCATCATAGAGATTTTACCCATGTGAGTGATATTGTAGATGGAATTTTCCGTCTTATAAATAGACCTCCAAAGAAGAAAGTGCCATATGATGTTTATAATATTGGAAGCGATAAACCTGAATATCTTAAAAATTTTGTAAAATTAATTGAAAATATTTTGGGAAAAAAAGCAAAAGTAAGATATAAACCTTTGCAACTTGGAGATGTGGTTAAAACACATGCAAGCGTATCTAAATTAAAAAAGGTAGCTGGATACAAGCCGAATACAAGTCTTAAATCTGGTGTAAAAGAATTTATTAGCTGGTATTTAGAATATTATAAGAAGTAATGAAAGAAAGACAAATAGACATATTTGATTTGCTCGAAGGAGCTTGGAAGCTAAAGTATATTATTATTGCCGTTTTTATAATACTTATTCCGTTGGCCAACTACTATGCTATTCAAACTAAACCTACAGACTTAACTGTCAAAATTAAAATTTTTCCTGCAAATTTTGACTCCGTTAATAGCTTCTCCTTGTTGAAGAAAAAATTAGAGTTCTTTAATAAAGATCTAGCTGAAAATATTTTTTTTAGTAATTTAAAAGACGATGGTAGTTTTGGTGAGAAACCAATGTTTAATCAATATATAAATAATTTTAGAAAGTTTGTTGATTTTGATCTAGTTGATCATTTGCAAAAATTAGATAACGGTGCATATCTCATACAATTTGAAGATACCTCTAACGATAGTCTTGAAGTTGCCAAAAAAAAATATGAAAATAAAATAGATATTGCTGATAAAGAATTTCGTAAAAGTATAGTTGAAATGATTAGTCGATCATTGGAACAGCATTCTGAAAGTGTAGAAAGAGAATTATCTGAACTGAATAATTTAAAATTAATTTATGAACAAGAAACACAGGCTGCAGTCGATATTGCTGGTGAGTTTATAAACGAAGTATCTGATGTTAATTCTTCCTCAACAGATCTAACCATCAAGGCATCAGAGTTAGCTAAGTATATAGAGGAAAGAGTAGAGAAGCGCAGAAAGCTTACAATAGTTTCCAAGGAAGTTAATGAGTTGCTAAAAAGTGAAGACATTATAAATAGTGACAATTACCAAATCTATGATTTTTTTCTTTCGGTTGAAGAAATGGACGCACTTAGGTCGTATTATAATTTTCTAGCTTTTGTTTTATCATTAGTAATTGTTATACTTCTTGTAGTTTTAAGTGTGTCTTACCAAAATAGACAAAAGTAAAATTCAAACTAAAAGGATTTACCTTATTATTATTTAAAATAAATGTTTAATAACAAAACCATATTAATTACTGGAGGAACAGGTTCCTTTGGTAAAGAATTTATTAAAAATATTCTTGAAAATTTTAAGCCGAAAAAAATTATTATTTATAGTAGAGATGAATTAAAACAATCTGAAATGCGATCAGAAAATTTTATTACAAAAATAAAGAATTATAATAAAATTGTAAGGTTTTTTATTGGAGATATAAGAGACAAAGAAAGACTCTTATTTGCAATGAATGATGATATTGATTATGTGGTTCATGCTGCAGCATTAAAACAAGTTCCTACATCAGAGTATAATCCTTTTGAAACAATAAAAACCAATATTATTGGAGCACAAAATGTTATTGATACGGCACTTTATTACAATATTAAGAAAGTGATTGCTTTGAGCACAGATAAAGCTTCCTCACCAACAAATCTTTATGGAGCTACCAAATTAACTTCTGATAAATTATTTATTTCTGCAAATAATTATAAAGGAAAATCTAAAACCGAGTTATCTGTTGTAAGATATGGCAATGTTTTGGGAAGTAGAGGATCAATAGTTCCTATCCTACTAAAACAAAAAAAAACAGGCACAATTACAATCACGGATCAAAGAATGACTCGTTTTAGTATTACCTTGAATGAGGGTGTTCAATTCGTTATTAAAGCATTAAATCTAATGCAAGGTGGTGAAATATTTGTTCCAAAAATACCTTCTTATAATATTGAAACTTTAGCTAAGGCTGTAGCGCCTAAGTGCAAAATAAAATATACTGGTATAAGAACTGGGGAGAAAATTCATGAAGAAATGATATCTATTCATGAATCAAATAAGACACTTGAATTTGATAAATTTTATATAATTAAACCAGATTCAGAATTTTTTGTTTGGAATAAATCAAAATTAATAAACAAGGCTAAGAATCTTAGAGGGAAAAAATGCTCAAGTGATTTTAGTTATACAAGTGATAATAATTCAAATTTTCTATCAGTTAATGAATTAAAAAAACTTATAAAGGACAACATACATTAATTTAGTAAATGACAATTGGGTATGGCAAACAATCAATAAGAAGTGACGATATTAGGTCAGTAATTAAATCTCTTAAAGGAGATCTTATTACACAAGGAAACCAAGTCAGTAAATTCGAGATTGATTTAAAAAAGCAATTTAGATCGAAATTTTGCACAGCTGTTTCAAGCGGTACAGCTGCGCTACATTTATCTGGGAAGGCTTTAGATTGGAAAAAAAATGATATAATAATTACATCTCCTGTCACTTTTTTAGCTTCAGCTAATGCAATTGAATATTCAGGAGCAACAACTGACTTAGTTGATATTAATAAAGAAAGCTATTGTATAGATCCTGAAAAACTGGAGTCAAAATTAAAAAAATATAAGTCTAGAAAAAAAAAAATAAAAGCTGTTATAGCAGTTGATTATGCAGGACATCCTTGTGACTGGAAATCATTAAGGTTTTTAGCTAATAAATACAGTTTCAAACTTATAAATGACAATTGTCATGCTCTTGGAGCGTCATATTATAATGATTCTTTTTATGCTGCCAAGTATGCAGATATTGTTACACAGAGCTTTCATCCTGTGAAAGCAATAACAACCGGTGAGGGTGGAGCAGTTATAACCAATGATAAATTAATTGATGATAAAATCAAATTACTAAGATCTCATGGAATAAAAAAGAATTTATATTCTAATTCACCTTGGATTAGCGACATGAAGCAACTAGGTTATAATTATAGAATAACTGATTTTCAGTGCGCCTTGGGTTCTAATCAATTAAAAAAATTAAAAACCTTTATAAAAAAAAGAAATGATATTGCAAAATTCTACAGAAATGAACTATCAAAAACTGAAAAAATAATTTTACCAAAAGAGTCAAAAAATATTAAACATGCATATCACTTGTATCCAATTCAAATAAAATTCAAAGAAATTGGTATTTCAAGGGAGTTATTTTTTAAAAAAATGTTTGATCACGGGATTCACCTACAAGTTCACTATGTGCCTATTTATAATCATAGTTATTATAAAAAAAAATATAAATTTAAAAAATCAGAATTTAAGAATGCTGATTCCTATTACAAGCAAACATGTTCACTTCCAATATATCCAGACCTTGAAAAAAAAGATTTAAATAAAATAATAAAATGTTTAAAAAAAATATTAAATGAAAAAAAATGAAAAAATTGCAATAATTCCTGCCAGATCAGGAAGCAAAAGAATACCCAATAAAAGTATTAAATTATTTTTTGGTAAACCCATAATTTATTATTCTATTATGGCGATAAAAAAAACAAAGCTTTTCGACCGAATAATAGTTTCTACTGATAGTGATAAAATTGCTAAAATTGCAAAATCTTATGGAGCAGAAGTACCTTTTATAAGATCTAAAAAACTTGCTTCGGATTTAGTTCCAATTTCAAAGGTAATGAAAGATGCAATAAATAGATTAGACAATTTAATAAATTTTGAAGATGTATGTTGTATATTTCCTGCTTCACCTTTGATTGATTCGGAATCAATTAAAAAAGGCTATAAATTATTTAAGAAAAAAAATTTAAATTACGTGTTTGCCGTCGGCAAGTTTGATCATTCAGTTTACCGTTCATTTAAATTATACAATTCTAAATCAATCAAAATGATTTTTCCAAATAATATCAATAAAAGATCACAGGATCTTGATGATCTATATTTTGATGCAGCTCAATTTTATTGGGGTAAGAAGAAAGCATGGATTGAGGAAAAAAAAGTTTTTGGAAGAAATTCTACATTTATAAAAATAGATAGCTTAAAAGCACATGATCTTGATACACCAGATGATCTTAAAATAGTAAAAAAACTTTTTAAGCTAAATTCTAATTAATGATAAATAATTTATGAAATTTTTATTTATAATTGATACAAAACAAACATATAGAATTTTTTCTCCAATAATTAACTCTGGTATAAATTTAGATCACGAAATTACTATATGTCATATAATCAATAGCCGAGCATTCAATAATCCAAAAATTGATATATCTCCTTTTGCTAATTTAAATAAAGCAAATATTAACATTATTGAATTATTCTCTTTTGATGAGTTAAAGAATTTTATATCTAGTTCTGATACTTTTGATTTTTATATATCTTTAAAGCCAGTACAGTTTTATTTGGATTCTTCATTAAAAAATAAAATATCTGGGAAGTGGATTATATTTCAGGTGGGATTGGATTCATATCTTCAAGTCTGGTATTGGGAGCCAAACGTCCCATTATTGCAGAATTATCAAAGGTTAATTTTCTCTTATTCAGAGCATTTAGGTTCATATTTTAATAAATTTAAGGATGTTGAAAAATTAGAAGAGAGTAATTTGAATTATCAAAACTATAGTAATTTTTTTAAAGATAATTCGAAGATACTTAACATTGGGTTTCCAGATATTGATGAAAAAATAAAAAAAATAGATCAAGCTAATATTAGAAAAAAATATAACATACCTGAGAACAAAGAAATATTTTTATACTTGCCTTTTCCTTTTAAATTAAGTCATCCTTTCCAAAAAGGATATAATTCAAAATACTGGCACAGTGCCTTTTCTGGAATCTATCAAAAATTAATTGATGATAGAAAATTCAATAATCAATTTTCTATATCTTTTTTAAGAGGTTTTCTAAAAAAAATAATAATGTATTTATTTATCTTCATTAATAGGGAAGCATTTTCATGGTATCTTAGTGGATACAGTGAAAAGAAAGTAATGCTAGCGATTAAAGAATTTTGTAAAAAAAATAATTTATATTTTGTTTTAAAAAATAGAAGTAAGTATCCTGGTATTAAGGATGCGGATAAAATAGCAGACCTAGTAGTTAATGATGAAGAAGAACAATATTATCCAACTGTTTTTCAAGAACTACTATCAATAGCGAAGATAACCAGTGGATATCATTCAACATCTGTTTTCGAATGTATATCTATGAATAGCTATTATATCGACATAGCTTGTCCAAATATTTTTTTTAGAGGTGAAAGATTGTATGGTAAATTTTTTGGCGTAAATGTTAATTCTTTATATAATTTTGATGGTGTTGTAAAAAGTATGTCTATTGAAGATATCGTAGACAAATTTATAGAAATGCCCCTCAAAGACTTTTTATTAGATCCAAGTAAGAAATTAGAGTATGAGAAGCTATTTATAAATTCATCAAAAAATACGCCATCTGATAATTTTTACCAAATAACCCAAAATATTTAGTCTCCATTATTAGAGATCTCAGTTTGTATATTGCCCAATCACCATATATAAAAGGATTAAATAACTAATATTAAATTAATAAATTATGTTGAATTTCATATTTAAAATTCATAACTTCGCTTCTCATAAGCTTTCAGTAATTTTATTAGAGATAAAAAAAAATTTTAAGAAATTTGGAAGAAGTAGAAGAATTGTATCATATCTAAAAAATCACGAAATCAAAAAGCTTCATATTGGATGTGGATTTAATTTTAGTGAGGGATGGTTACCTACTGATTTAAATCCCAAACGTAATGTAATCTTTCTTGATGCAAAAGAAACGTTTCCTTTCTCCGATAGCTCTTTTGACTATATTTATTGTGAACATATGATTGAGCATATTAATTATTTAGACGCTAAAAAAATGCTTAGTGAGTGCAACAGAATTTTAAAACCAAATGGAAAAATAAGAATTTCTACCCCTGATCTTGATAAATATTTGAATTTAATTTACGAGCCAAAAGATAATAAAAAAATTATTGATTTTTATATAAATACACTATTTGAGGGTGATTATCCAAATAATCTCAATAGTCCATACCATATTTTAAACCTAGAAATGCATTCTTGGGGACATCAATATTTATATAACCAAACTACTTTAACAGAGCAATTAGTTACAAATGATTTCAAAGAAGTTGAATTTAAGAGAACAGGTGAAAGTAATGATCCACATTTAAGAAATATTGAATTACATGGAAATAATTATGAAAGAGTAAAGAATGATCCAACTCAAAAAAGTTTTTTCGAATTTGAAACGATGATTGTTGAGGCAACTAAATAAATGCTTATTAATTTAAAGAATAAATATAAAGATAAAAAAGCAATTGTTATAATGGGTGGACCTTCAATTATTAAAAATAAATTAAGTTTAGATCTTTTAAAGAGTAGGTCAGATGTAATTTTTATTGAGCCTAAAACACTAACTCCAAAATTTTTAGATTTCAAAATTGTTCCAGATTATATTTTGGCTACATATCCAGAGAAATTAAGAACCAACACTATGCAATATACTTTTATACAAGCTATTTCAGCTAATTATGACCTCGAAGATTCTTTAAAAGACGAATATGTAGAATATTGGCAAGAATTTTTAGAGCAATTTGCAGAATATGCGGAAATATGGAGGATTAATTTTCCACATAAAAAATACAAAATTAAAAAAAATATTATTTTAAAAAATTCACCAAATGATTTGTTAAAGGCTTTACCTCAAATTCCTATTATAGCTTATGAAGATGCAATTAATCACGATGGATTTGACTCTTTGGGTTTTAAAAATGATGTTTACAAATTTAAAATTAATAATGAAGGTTTTTCTAAAAAAATGAATGCTGATGATTATTATAGATACTTTAATCCTGAATACACAAATGACAATGTTATTGTGAATAGCTTTGGATCACTTAATTCTGCAACAATAGGAGTGATACCAGTTCTAAATTTTATGGGGTTTAATCAGATTTGTTTTATAGGAAAAGATATGTCCATGTTAGGTGCAATGGAATATTCTGCAGAATTCATTTTTAAATCT
>MDTG01360875.1_pt1 | contig 19946 bp, 16 predicted proteins | sample 811421 | NCBI WGS metagenome assembly MDTG01 (sample SAMN05326645, study PRJNA326480) | marine metagenome | isolation source: seawater | place: Pacific Ocean: South East | collected 2011
TACATGCCTCCCTAATAGCATGTGATGTTGGAAAAAATGACGAAGTAATTACCTCTCCTTTTACTTTTGTTTCAACAATAAATAATTTACATCATATTCAATCCAAAATTATTTTAGCAGATATTAACAAAGAAGATTTTAGCATTGAACTAGATGATTTAAGAAAAAAAGTTAGCAGAAAAACAAAATGCGTTTTGCCAGTTCATTATGGTGGAAATCCGTCAGATATAATTGAGATTAAAAAAATTTGCGAAAACAAATCAATTAAAATCATAGAAGATGCAGCAACTGCAATGGGAGCAAAAATTGGTAATAAGTATGTCGGCTCATTAAATACTGATGCCTCTGTTTTTAGTTTATACGGTAACAAGGTAATTGTTAGCGGAGAAGGAGGCATTATATCAGTTAAAAATTCTAAAATAGAAAAAAAGATAAGAAAAATTATTTTTTGCGGTATGGACTTTAGTCCATTTAAAAGAGTTAATAACAAAAAAGTAAATTGGAAATATAATGTTACAATCCCCGGTTATAAATATAACATGTCTGATATTCAATCCTCAATTGCTCTAGCACAATTTGGAAAATTAGAAAAAATTATTTCTCAAAGAAATAAAATTTCAGATCATTATTCCAATAATTTTAAAGAATTGATAAATAATAATTTAGTAAAGCCAATTAAAATTTTAAAAAATAACTACTCCTCTCATTATATATATACCTTATTAATTAATACTGGTTATCTCAAAACTTCAAGAAATGATCTTATAAATTTTTTAAAATTAAAAAAAATAGATACTACGGTTCATTATATTCCAGCACACAAACATAAATTTTATTCAAAAATGTTTAAGAAGTTCAAATTGCCAAACTGCAATTATGTATTTGACAGAATAATATCACTACCAATGCACGAAAATTTAACAAAAAATCAAATAAATTTTGTCTCAAATAATATAATAAAATTTATTAAGCAAAATACAAAAAAGAATATCTATTAATGAAAAAAAATTTTTTTCAAAATAAAAGTATTTTAATTACTGGAGCCACCGGAAGTATTGGTAGTATTTTAGTTAAATCTCTCTTTAAATTAAATTGTAACGTCATAAGAGCATTAAGTAATGACGAAAACGGTCTTTATGAACTTGCAAATAACTTAGACACAAAATTACAAACAAATTCTAACCTAAGAAAAAATATGAGGAAAGCAAACATTAGGTTATTACATGGAGATGTGAGAGAATACAACAGATGTTTAAAAGCTACTAAGGAAATTGATATAGTAATTCATGCTGCAGCAATGAAGCATTTACCTATTTGTGAATACAATCCTAAGGAAGCTTATAAAACAAATATTAATGGTACAAAAAATATGATTAGAGCATCTATTAAAAACAAAGTTAAAAAATTTTTATTCATAAGCACGGATAAAGTGGTTTCGCCGACTTCAATACTAGGAAAAACTAAATTGACTGCTGAAAAAGAAATATTTAAAGCAAATTTAAAAAAAAAAAACTGTACAATATTTTCCGCAGTCAGATTTGGGAATGTTATTGGTTCGCGTGGATCAGTTGTGCCTAAATTTTTGAATCAAATTAGATCAAGTTTACCTCTGACCGTTACTGATAAAGATATGACAAGATATGTGATGACAATTAATAATGCAGCAAACTTAGTTTTAAAAGTGATTAAAAACATGAGAGGAGGAGAAATTTTTGTACTCAAGAGTATGGGAAAATTTAAAATATATGATCTAGCTAAAGCTTTACTTAAACATTTTAAGATTAAAAAAAAGATAAAAATAATTGGAAAAGTCGAAGGTGAAAAACTGGATGAAGAACTTTTTACAGAATATGAAAGACAAAAACTTAAGATTTCTAAAAACTTATATGTAATAAACAACAATTTTTCAAAGAACAGGAAAAAGAAAAATTTTTTAGAAAAAAAAATTAAAATTTTGAATATGGATGAAATAATTAATCTATTAAAAAAAGAATCTATATTAAATTAAATTTTCAATTTTATGCCGTTTTCCGATATTTATTGAGCAATTATAGTTATTAACGCCGAATATTTCTTTACTGTTCAATTATTAAACGGTATATGTTCATAAGTTGAACATAATTTATGAAAGATAATCAAGATCATTTAAACGTTTTAAGAAAAATAAACTTAAATCCCAAATTTTCACAAAGGAAATTGGCAAAGGAATTAGGTTTTAGTTTAGGTAAACTAAATTATTGCATTAAAGAATTAAAGAAAAAAGGACTTATAAAAATAAAGAATTTTAGAAAGCAAAAAAATAAAATAAAATATTTTCACTACATAATTACACCTAAGGGAATTTCTGAAAGGACAAAACTTACAATAAACTTTATGAAGAGAAAAATGCAAGAATATGATGATCTGAAAAGCGAAATAGAAAATGATAATATTTCAAGTTCAAAAAATAAAGATTAAATTAATACTATGTGGATTACAGCAAAAGTAAAAAAAGATTATTCTGAAATTTTCAAAAGAGATTTAAATAAAATTGATAAAAAAGTAATATTTTACGAACCAAAATTTTCACTCAAATCAAAAATAAAAGGAAAGTGGGTTTCTAAACACAAACCACTTTTAGAGGGTTATATTTTTTGTAAACTTGATAAATTAAAAGACAAAATTGATTTAAATAAATATTTATACACGCGAGGATTAAAATATTTTTTAGACGGGAATAAAATTGATCAAAATGAAATTGCTGATTTTATTTTAAAATGTAAAAAATTTGAAGACGAAAATGGTTTTATTAAAAATATTTTTTTCAAATCGATTATAAAAAACAAAGGAAAGTTTTTAAGTGGTCCTTTCAAGAATTTAGTTTTTAAAATAATTGAAAAAAGAAGTAATAAGTTTAAAATTTCTTTTGGCAATTATTCGATAATGGTAGATGAAAATAGTAGTAATTTTTATCAACCTGCTTAGATAGATAAAAAATGATTAACTTTATAAATACGTTAAAGTTGAAGTGCGGAGCTATGCTTAAAGTTCCAAATTAATCTAGACGATAATCTTAAAATAATCGTCTTCTGAATAAATGTTTTTTAAATTTTTACAGTATTTAAAACAAATTAAAATAAGTTTATCTCGACCTAGAGAAAAAAAAATAGCTGTTCTAGATCCAGTTACAAGTATCCACCTAAAAAAAATTTTGTTTAATTTTGAATTTGTCGTGATTAATACAAGATATGAAGAAATTAATTTGTACGTTCTTTTCTTAACTCTAATAAAATTTAAATTTAGTAAGGAATTAACTTTTTACCAAAACTATCTTGTAAATAACTTAAAAATTATTAATCCCAAAATAATAATAACATGTACTACGCATAATATTTTTTTTTTAAATATAAAAAAATTTTTTCCAAATACGAAAATTGTAATTATTCAACATGCTACTCTGTCATTACATGTTTTAAAGGATATTTTAAATAATAAAGCTGTCAAGAATATTCCTGAAAAATTTAACATTGACTATGTTTGTATTTTTGGATCAAATAGTAAAAAATTTTTCTCTCAATTTATAAATACCAAAAATTATATTTTAACTGGTTCAACTAAAAATAATCATTTTAAAGATGAAAAAGAAAGTAGGAATGCAATTATTTTAATTTCTCAAGTAAGATTCGTAAAAAACAAAATTCGTAAAATTTTAACAAAACCCTATGAAAAATTTTTTTATGAAAATATAAAGGAATTCTGTGCATATCATAAAAAGAAACTCTATGTTTTATCTAGTAGACCAGAAGATATCTCTAGAGAAAAAAATTTTTATGACAAAATTATTGGAAACAAGCATTACAAATTTTTAAAAAATTATAATTGGAGCAGTTCGTATTTATCAGCAATGAAATTCAAATTTTTTGTGACGCATTCTTCAACTTTAGGCTCCGAATTAATGGCACGGGGGAAAAGAGTAGCTTTTTTTCATGAATACGAAAAAAGAGTTAATTTTACAAAAAAATATCTTAAGAAAATAAAGACTCCCAGGGGTTATTTTCAATCTTTCTACACAAAAAAATTTAATGGAAAATTTTGGTCTAACACAAAAGATAAAAGGGAATTTAAAGATATTCTTGAATATTCTTATTTTTGTAATGAAAAAGTATTTCTACAAAATAAAAAAAAATATATCGATCCGTTTATTATTTATAATAAAAACAACATTATTTTTAAAAACCTGATACAAAAAATTTATCGCAGAAAATCATGAAAAAAATTTGGGAGCTTTTAGAGCAAAAACAAAAAAAATTATTCATATTATTATTCGTTTTCAATATATTTGTAATAATACTAGAGTTAATATCTCTGAGCTCTATTTTTCCAATAATTTACTCACTTAATAATGATCTTCAATTATTAGAACAAAATAAAATTTTTGTTCGACTAATACAAATCCTTGAAAATTATAAATATCATCCAGTAACTTTTTTTCTTATTTTCTTAGCTTTAATTTTAATTTTTAAAAATTTAATTTTAGCATTATATTTTTACTTGGAAAGTAAATTTGTTTTCGAAACGCAGGAAGAGATTTCTACGAAATTATTCACCGGGTTAATTAATAAAGATTACAACTTTCATTTAAATAATAATTCTGCAGATTTGGTAACGAGAGTTAGAACAGATGGACTAGTAATCAGAGATGTAATTTTTGCATTTCAAAAACTTCTAAATAGTTTTTTTTTTCTGATAGCTATTTTCATTTTTTTATTATTTGTAGATCCAAGGGGATTCATTTTGGCATTTACAACTTTTACAACTCTTGGTCTTTTATTTTTTAAATTTTCATCATCAAAGGTATCAAAATTAGGAGAAATAAGACAAGAAGTTGAAATAGAAAGAACAAAAAAATTACAAGAAAGTTTTATAGGCATAAAAGATATTAAAACTTTTCTTAAAATGGATTTGTTTATAAATTATTACCGCAGGCTTACTTTAAGAATTTCAAAAGTATATTACATGAGAGCCTTTATTTCAAAATTACCAAAAGTTTTTTTAGAGGTTTTGATAGTTATAGTTGTAATTCTTTTAACAATATTTTTAATCTCAGACTCAAGGCAAAACTCAGAAATTATTGCTATACTAAGTATCTTTGGTTTAACATCAATAAAAGCGCTTCCTCACATGAGCAATATACTTAGTTCAATTAATAGTTTTAAATTCTCAAAAAAAGCAACAGATTACTACAACAAAAATTTATATTTTAAAAAAGAATTTAAAAAAAATCTTCTTAAAAAAAAAATAGAATTCGAAAAATTCGAAAAATTCGAATTTTGCAATATAAATTTTAAATATCCCAATAAAAATGAATTTCTTTTTAAAGATTTAAGTGTAAGTTTTAAAATGGGAGAAACGATTGAGGTTAAGGGAGCAACAGGCGCGGGAAAGTCGACATTAATAGACATAATATTAGGTCTTCAGACTCCACAAAAATTCCAATTTAAAATAGACAATGTTAATCAAAATCTACCTAAAGACTGGCTTAAAAATTTTAGCTATGTCCCACAATCGATTTATCTTTTTGATACCTCAATAAAAAAAAATATTATCTTAGAGGAAGACGAAAAAAATTTTAATAAAGAATTGTTTTTAAAATGTCTAAAATTGTCAAAAATAGATGATTTTATTCAAAAATTACCTGATAAAGAAAATACTTCAATTGGGGAGTTGGGTTCTTACTTATCAGGAGGTCAAAAACAGAGAATAGGTATCGCAAGAGCAATTTACAAGAACTCTCCGATAGTTATATTTGACGAGGCAACAAACGCTTTAGATAAAGAAACCGAAAAAAAAATATATGAAAATCTATTTGCTTTTTTAAAAAATAAAATTTTTATAATTATAAATCATAGAGATATCAAAGAGCATATGATTCATAAAAAAATCATTTTAAATTAATCGCTTTTTTTAATAGATATTTATATGAAATCTTTAAAGGATTTCTAACATCTTTGAAAACCTTTCTAACAAATTGTAAATCTTTTTTAGTATCAATACTTACGTTCAAAGCTGAAAATTTTTTTTCTAGTTTAATTTTATTATCAAATATCTCATAATATTTTTTTTTATTTTTGTAAATTGCTTTAGTGACATGTTCTTTTTCACTCTTTGTACTATTTTTTTTAAGACTTAAAATTTTTTTTACTGTAAAAATTTCTAAACTTAATCCTTTAGGAAAATTATGATCTTTTTTGTTAATATACCAGTAACTCTTTTTAACTTTTATGAATTTTTTTAAAATTTTTTTAATTAGTAACCCATCCGGTAAAACATTGTCAGATGTTGCTCGAATTATAAAATCGAAACTATTTAATGATTTAGCAATTAACTGATATCTAGACAAAACATTTTCTAACGATCCCCTAAAATAATTTATTTTATTTTTTTTTAGAACTTTTACCAATTTATTGTCTGATTTGTCAGTGGAGGTTGCTACCATTACTTTTGACCCACTATTAGCTAATCTTTTTGCACTTAAGACTACAAGAGGGAAATTATTTATTTTCATCAAAACTTTATTGGGTAATCTTTTAGAACTACATCTAGCTTGAAGTATAACTAAGTGATTTTTTTTTTTAAATTTCATATAAGTTTAAATAATAAAATGTTTACTAATTTATAATAAAGTATAATGTTCAAAATTTGAACAAAAAAAAATTCTTACTTTTAAATATCAATATGAAAAAAAACATAAAAACTAACTTTATATTAAAAAGAATAAAATCGAGAAAATCAATCATAACTGTTATTGGGTTAGGATATGTTGGCCTTCCCCTTTGTGTAGCATTATTAAAATCTAAATTTAAAGTATTTGGTATTGATAATGATTTAAATAGAGTAGTCGATCTAAAAAAGGGGAATAGTTATATTTCGACAATTAAAAATTTTCAGCTGCAGACTTTTGTTAAAAATAAAAAATTTATACCTACAAATAATTTCGAGCAAATTAAATACTCAGATGTTATAATAATTTGTGTGCCAACTCCAATCGATAAAAAAAAACAGCCTAATATGAAATATGTAAAAAGTGTTGTTCTTCAAATTGATAAATTTATTAAAAAAAATCAGACAATAATTTTGGAATCTACTTCATATCCTGGAACGACAGAAGAATATTTTTTACCAATATTTAAGAAAAAAAAACTTTCAATTGGTAAAAATATTTTTTTAGGTTACTCTCCTGAAAGAGAGGATCCAGGCAATAAAAAATTTTCAATTATTAAAAAAAATTTATCAAAAGTGATCTCTGGTTACTCAACTAATTGTACGAAAATAGTTAAAGAAGTCTATAAAACTGTATCAAATAAAGTTTATCAATGTAATGATATTAAAACTGCAGAATTTACAAAACTTTTAGAAAATATTTATAGGTCAGTAAATATAGGCTTAGTTAATGAACTTCACTCAGTTTGTAAAAAAATGGGAATAAACATTTTTGATGCTTTAAAAGCTGCAGAAACCAAGCCGTTTGGGTTTAAAGCATTTTATCCTGGTCCTGGAGTGGGAGGTAATTGTATACCAATTGATCCATATTACCTTGCTTATAAAGCAAATAAATTTGGAGTTAAAACAGATTTTATTAAACTTGCAGGAAAGATTAATGATGAACGTCCAACTCAAATTTGTAATTTAGTAAGTAATTTTATATCAAAAAAAAAATTGAAGAGAAAAATATTAATTTTAGGTATTACGTATAAAAAAAATTCTGATGATGTAAAGGAGTCGCCAGTGGTTAAAATCTATAAAGGTCTTAGTAAGAGGGTAAACAATAGAATTTATGTATGTGATCCCTTAATTAGCAACTTATCCTTAAATATTTTAAAAAAAATAAATTTTGTAAAATTAAATCAGTTAAAGAATAAAAAATTTTTAAAATCTTTTGATATTTGTTTGGTTGGAACAAATCATGACGTATTTAAATATGATTTTATTTCGAAGAACATTAAAAATATTTTTGATACGAGAAATAGTTTTAAAAAATACACTCCTAATATAACAATTGTTTAAATGAATATATTATTAACAGATGGTAATGATTTAATTGGTAAGACTGCAGGTAAGATATTAAATACAAAAAAAAAGGTTTTCTTTCTTGATAAAATAAAAATATGAAAAAAATTATTTATGCAGCAACTATTGGTGTTGGTTTTGGTTATTTACACGCTAAAGTCTTCAAAGAGAATAAAAATACAAAATTATTGTACATTAATGATTTGCAAAAAAAAAAAAAGATAATTGCAAAAAAATTAAATACAACTTTTTTACATAATTCTAATTCTATTTTTAAAGATAAAAAAATAAATTTAATTTCAATCGCAAGTTACGATAATTTTCATTTTAATTATTTATTAAAGGCTATTAAAAATAAAAAAAATATCTTTATTGAAAAACCTATTTGTCAAAATTTGGCTCAATTAAAAAAAATCAAAAAATTACTCAACTCCTCGAAACTACAAATATCTTCAAATTTTGTATTAAGATATCACCCTAAATTTAAAAAGGTAAAAGAGCTCGTTGAAAAGAATAAAATTGGCAAAATTTATAGCATAGAAGGTGAATATAATTACGGGAGGTTAGAAAAATTAATAAACGGTTGGAGAGGAAAAATACCTTTTTATTCCGTCGTTCAAGGCGGAGGAATACATATCATTGACTTAATGAGTTGGATCACCAAATCATCTCCTTTAAAAACCATTTCTGTGGGAAATAATTTAATTTCAAATAGATCAAATTTTAAATTTAATGATAACATCATTGCGTTATTAACCTTCAACAACGGTGTGATAGGCAAAGTAACTTCAAATTTTTCTTGTGCAATGCCTCATAATCATTATTTAAAGATTTATGGAAGAAAAGGTACCATTGAGGTTAACTTTGACAAAATTACTCTCTATAAATCAAGATCAAAAAAATCAAAACCAATTTTGGTTAAATACAAAAAAAATAAAAATTATAAGGAAGATCTACTTAATACTTTTATAAAATGTATGGTAAATGATAAAAAAAGCTCTAATCCTAGCCTACAAGATATTTATTCATCAATATCCACCTGCTTTGCAATTGATAGGTCGATAAAATCAAAAAAGTGGGAAAGAATTAGTTTGTGAATTTTTTTAAAATAAAAAAAAACAAAATTCCATTTGGCAAACCCCTTATAGACGGGAACGAGATAAAGTCAGTAATGAATGTTTTAAAAAGTGGTATATATGCGCATGGACCTATCTCAAGTCTTTTTGAAAAAAAATTTTGTCTATTTACAGGAGCAAAATATTCTACAACCGTTTCATCGTGCACAGCCGGAATGCATTTATTTTATTTTGCTCTCGGAATCGGTAAAGGTGATGAAGTAATAGTTCCAGCACAGACTCATACAGCTACTGCTCACGCAGTTGAATTAGTTGGTGCGAAGCCAATTTTTGTCGATTGTGAGATTAATACAGGAAATATTGACCCTTCTAAAATAGAAAAAAAAATATCAAAAAAAACAAAAGCAATTTGTGTAGTCCATTTTCTTGGAGTTCCTGTAGATATGGAAAAAATAAATCTTATTGCTAAAAAATATAAATTATTTGTATTGGAGGATTGCGCTCTTTCTTTAGGTGCCAGTTTCAACAAAATCCATACCGGTTTATTAGGAGATGCCGGAGTTTTTTCTTTTTATCCAGCTAAACATATAACCACCGGAGAAGGAGGTGTTTTAATAACAAAAAATAAAAAACTTTTTAATAGGATCAAATTGTTAAAATCATTAGGAATTAATAAGACATTTCTTGAGAGAAAGACGCCAGGAATATATGATGTTACTGAAGTAGGTTTTAATTATCGAATGAGTGAAATTCATGCTTCAATAGGGGTTAAACAAATTGAAAAATTAAATAATTTTATAAAAAAAAGAAAAAAAAATTTTAATTTTTTAAAAAAAAATCTCCAATTAAATAAGCATTTATATATCCTTGATAGTGCAAATCAAAAATTTAAAAATAGTTTTTATTGTATGAATGTCGTTTTATCAAAAAAATTATCAAAAAATAGAATGAGAATAATTAAATATTTGAACAAAAGAAATATCGGAACAAGTATTTATTATCCCCAGCCAGTACCTAGAATGAGCTTTTATAAAAAAAAATATGGATACAAACAAAGCGATTTTTTAAATTCATCAATTATCAGTGATCGTAGTATTTCTTTACCAGTAGGACCACACTTATCACTTAGTGATTTGCGATACATATCTAAAAATCTTTTAGCTAGTGTTAAAAAATTTCAATGAAATCAAAAAGTAAAATTTTAATTATTGGTGGTGCGGGATTTATTGGCCATAATTTGGCGTTAAGGCTTAAAAAAATTGGATACAATGTTTCTATAGTTGATAGTTTACAAATTAATAACATCTTATGGTTAAAGAAAAATAAAAATCAACTACCTTTTCCAAAGTTATCGATGTCTATTTTAAAACAAAGATTCAAAATGCTGAGTCAATTGAAAATTCCATTATTAAAAACTGACGTAAGAGATTATCAAAAATTGTCAAAAATATTTCATAAAGTAAAACCTAAAATAGTTATTCATTTAGCAGCAGTATCTCATGCCAATAAGTCAAATAAAGATCCTTTCTCAACTTTTGATCATAGCCTTAGAACACTAGAAAATTCTCTAGATCACTCAAAAAATAAATTATTTAATGTAAAACAATTTATTTTTCTTTCATCGAGCATGGTGTACGGAAATTTTAAAAAAAAAATTGTTAAAGAAGATGATACTTGTAGACCCCTAGGTATATACGCTGCTTTAAAATATTCTGGAGAAAATATTATTAAAGCCTACAACCAAGTATTTGGATTACCATATACAATAATAAGACCATCTGCTTTATACGGAGAGCGTTGTATTAGCAGAAGGGTAGGACAAATATTTATTGAAAATATAATAAATAAAAAAGAAATAACAATACAGGGTGACGGAAAAGAAAAACTTGATTTTACATATATTGAAGATTTAGTTAATGGAATTATTTGTGCAATAAAATCAAAGAAATCAATTAATCAAACTTTTAATTTGACTTATGGAAAATCTCAACCAATTAATAAACTTATATATTTCTTAAAAAAAAATTTCCCAGACGTTAGAGTTAAATATATTAAAAGGGACAAACTAATGCCAAAAAGAGGAACCTTATCGGCAAGAAAGGCAAAAAAGTTAATTAATTATAATCCAAAATGGCCCCTTCATAAGGGTTACCAAAAATATATTGATTGGTATAAAGATTTTTATAACAATTAAAAATGAAACTACTTTCAAGTGATGATTGGCTTTCGAGTATATTGAAAAGAAAATCTTACCTTCTTGAGGAAAAAAATATAATAAAATTTTTTAAAAAAAATAAGTTAGTTAAAAATCAATTTGTTTCCACGAAAATTAAAAATATAAAGTTATCAAAAATATTAAAAAAGAATAGATTTAGGTTTATTACGACCAATTTTCAATGCATTAAAAAATTTTCAAAAGTTAAAGAAAAGGATTTAAATTGTTTTTTTGCAAAAAAAAGGGATTTGAATGAGCTAAAAAAAATTTCAAGAAATTCTTATAAATTTTCTAGATTTCATCTTGATAATAAAATATCGACAAGTATCTCAAACAGAATATTTTCATCTTGGATTGAAAATTATTTTAAAAATAAACGTGGAGACTATCTTCTAGTATATAAAAAAGATAAAAAAGTTTTAGGCTTTTTATTATTAAAAAAAGAAAGAAAACATTTTCTTAGAATAGATCTAATAGCTGTTCATAATCAACACAAGAAAAAGAATATAGGAAAAAAACTTATAAATCACGCCATGTTTATGTACAATAAGAAGTTTAGCCATTTTATTGTTGGTTATCAAAGTCACAACAATGCAGCTAAAAAATTTTATTCTTGTTTAGGATTCAGGCTAAAAATTCAAAAAGATATTTATCACTTTAATTCTTAATAAAAAAACTTAAATAAATTCATTATTATGTGCGGTATAGCAGGCTATCTTGGAAAAAAAAGAATACCTAGAAAACAAATCATTAAAACACTCAATTTAATGAAAAATCGTGGTCCAGATAATCAAAGTTACAAGATATTTAAAATATTTGGTCTTAATTTGTATTTATTGCATTCAAGATTAAATATTATAGATATAAAAAAAAGATCAAATCAGCCATTTATATATAAAGATTATGCAATAGTTTTTAATGGCGAGATTTATAATTATCTAGAAATTAAAAAAAAACTTGAGCTCAAAGGTTTTAATTTTTCAACAACTAGTGATACAGAAGTTTTATTAAAAGCTTACATTGCATTTGGAGAAAATTTTTTAGATGATTTAGAGGGAATGTGGAGCTTTGTTATTATTGATAATAATAGTAAAAAAATTTTTATGTCAAGAGATAGATTTGGCGAAAAGCCATTATATTATCATTTTGAGAAAAAAAACTTTTATTTTGGTTCCGAAGTAAAATTTATTAAATCATTATCTAATATTAAATTAAAAATAAACAAAGAAAAAATACTTAAATACTTATTTTTAGGCTACAAATCCTTAAAAAAGGAAAATAGTTCATTCTTTGAAAAAATATTTGAATTTCCCAAGGCATCTTTTTGTACTATTAACAATAAACTTAATCTTAAATTTAAAAAGTATTGGAGTCTTAATTATAATCCAAAAAAAATCTCATCAGCAACAGTAGTAAAAGAAGTAAAAAAATTACTTTCACAAAGTATAAAATTAAGATTAAGATCTGACGTACCCATTGCCTCTAGCTTAAGTGGCGGTGTTGATTCAAATGTTTTGATTGGTTACGCCAAAAAAAAGTTCAAAAAAAACACCAAATGCTATTCAATAATTGATAAAGATAAAAAATATAACGAATCAAAAAATATTAAAATTTCAACAAAATATTTGAAGACTAAATATAAATTTATTAAACCACAAAAACATAAGGCAATTGAAAATTTAGAAGAATTAATTGTTTATCATGACTCACCTATATCAACTATAAATTTTTTTGTTCATTCGTTCTTAACTAAAAAAGTTGCGCAAGATGGATACAAAGTAATTATATCTGGTATTGGAGCTGATGAAATATTTTCTGGATATTATGATCATACTTTGCAATTTTTGCAAGAAATTAGAAAACAGAATAATTTTAGAACTGAATTAAATAGTTGGAAAAAAAGAATATCTGTAAATATTAAAAATCCTATTTTTAAAGACCCTAAACTATATATCAAAAACAAAACATTTAGAGACCATCTTTATAATAATCATAAAAAAAAACTATTTTTATTAAAAGGAAATCATAATTTTTTGATAAAAAAATTTAATGAACATAATTTTTCGAAATCATTGATGAGAAACAGAATGTTAAATGAGTTATTTTTCGAAGCTGTGCCTGTTATTTTACATGAAGAAGATCTTAACAGTATGAAATATTCTCTAGAAAATCGTGCTCCTTATCTTGATAGGAAGTTAATTGAGTTTATGTACACAGTTCCAACAAAAATGTTAATTCAAAAAGGATTCACAAAATTTTTTTTAAGAAAAGCTGGAGAGGGGTTTGTAAATAAAAAAATCCTTAGAGATACAAGAAAGATAGGTTTTAATTATTCAATTGACTCGATCATTAACGTAAATTCTGAAAAGTTCAAAACAGTTTTTCTTTCTAAAAAAAATAAAATATTTAGTTACATAAATTACAAAAAATTCATCGCATTATTTAATGAAAAAAAAATCAAGGATGATGAAAAATTTTTATTTAACTTTATAAATACATCACTATTTTTAAAAAATTTCGGATAAAATTTGATAATTAATATTTAACAAACTTTAATGAATAACTTTTTAATTTTATCTGGTCTAAAATATCTATTTCCCGAAAAAAAGAATAACAATATTTATTCTTTGTACGAAGATCATTTTGAAAACAAAAAAACTTTTCAAGAAATTTATAGCAAAGTTTTGATTGAAAAAAATAGATGGTCAAATAGGAAAATATTAAAAAAAGACAAAAATTATCTGTTTAAATTAAATAAAGAAATTATAAATAATATTTATAAAAAATTAAATGAATTGCACAAAGTTAATTATAGTAAAAAGTTTTGGTCAATATTAATTTCACCGTGGTCTATATATTTTTTGCAATTAATTTTTAATAGATGGCATCAAACACAAATGATTTTAAAAAAAAATAAAATTTCACATGTGAATATTGTAGAATTTAAAAATGAAAAAAACTTAACACCATCTGATACTAAAGAATTTCATAATTATTACCAGGGCCATCTTTGGAATCAGTATGTAAATCAAAAAATTTTATTTTTTTTAACAAAAAAAATAAAGTACATAAAAAAGAAAAGAATTATTAGTATAAAGATAACCCCTAAGGTAAAAGAAAAAAAAAATATATTTATAAATTTTTTTAGTTTTTTGTTAAAATTTGCTAATAAAAAAAATTATAAATATTTTATTTATTCAACATATCTTGGAATGTGGAGAGAGTTTTTGCTTAATGTAAAATTGAATCAATTACCTTCATTTGAAAAAATAAAGTTTGAATTCAAAAAGGATAGAATTAAATTAGATTTAAAAAAGAGGTCTAAATTAATCAATCATATTAAGCCAAAAAATAAATTTGAAAAATTTTTTTACAATATTTTTATTTTACAATTACCCTACGTTTTTTTTGAAAAATTTCCTGATCTTGAGAAAAGTTTTAAAAGTATAAATTTACCAACTAACCCAAGTAAAATTTTATCAGCTGAAGCTTTATGGGAAGAAACTGGAAAGAATTATTATATTGCTAAATTATTAGAAAACAATTCTAAACTTTATACTATTCAACATGGAGGCACTTACGGTATTGCGCAAACACATTTCAATACCAATTATGAATTAGAAAATTCTGATAAATTTATAAGTTGGGGTTCTTCGTTTAATAAAAATTCTAAAGTGATTAAATTAGGAACAATAAAAAAAAAATATAATTTAAAACAAAATAAAAACGATACTGGTAATTTATTATTTATAATAAATAAACGACATAAATATAAAACATATTTAAACACAAGTTTAAGTCACCCTTTTAATTTTACTAAAACTTTGAAATTCAATACTAATTTTTTACTAAATTTAAAAGATGATATTCAAAAACAGACGATAATTAGACCAATGCCAAACACAAATTTTGTTAAAGACTACGATTTTTTTGAAAATTTACGCTATAAATTCAAATTTAATAGTTCTAAACCAGTTCTACAATGTTACAAAGAGTCTAAAATAGCTATTCACTCTCTTAATTCCACAAGTATGCTTGAAACACTTTATTACAATATGCCTACAATTATAATATATGACTCAAAAATAGATCCGTTTACAAAAGAGGCTCAAAAAATTTTTAAAAAACTAAAAAAAAATAACATTTTTTTTGATAATCCAGTTAGCGCAGCTTTATTTGTAAATAAAATATGGAATAAAGGTGTTTACGATTGGTGGTACTCTCCTAAAGTTCAAAAAACTGTAAATAATTTCAATTTAATATTTTGTAAACATAATTCAAAAATGCTAATCGATCTGAAAAATTTACTCTCAAAAAGATGAATATAATTGGTATACATGATGGGCATGATTGTTCAATTGCTTTAATATCAAATGGAAAAATCGTATATGCAAGTCAAGAGGAACGATTTTCAAGATTAAAAGGTGATTATGGATTTCCTAAAAAAGCTTCGAATGATCTGTTTAAATTTTCAGGTCTCAAGCCAAAAGATATTGATCTTGTAATTGTCGGATCAAAAAAACTGAACCCTGTTTTACTCAAAATCAAAAGAAATGCAAATTTTACTGTTAACGACTGGATTTACGAACAAGATAAGTTTTGGAAACCTAAAATTTTTTACAAAAAAAATATTAATTATTGGAATGTATTTAAAAAAAGAATAAAAAATTACGACAAATATTATAATTACGGTAAATTTGTAAATAATGGGTACATGAATGTTTCTAATATGAATTCTTTCCAACTAGAAAGACTAAATTCAATATCAAAACATTTAAATATTTCAAAAAATAAAATTAAGTTTGCATTACATGAAGACTGTCATAAATTTTATTCATATTACTTTTTTTCAGAGAGAAAGAATGGGATTTCTATTACAGCCGAAGGAATAGGAGATTATTCAAATGGATCAGTTAGTATTATTAAAAATAATAAGTTTTTCTTAAAATCCTATAATACTCAAAATCATTTAGGTCATATATTTCAATATATTACTTTATTACTGGGAATGAAGCCTGGAAATCATGAGTATAAGGTCATGGGCTTAGCACCCTACGCCTCTAATTATGAAATAAATAAATGCTATAAATTTTTTGATGAGATACTAAAAGTAAAGGGTCTAAATCTAGTCTTTAATAAAAAACCCAAGGATCTATTTTTTCACTTCAAAGAAAAGCTAAAGAATTGTAGATTTGATGGTATTGCAGGTGCCGTACAAAAATTTTTAGAAAAGAAATTAGAGATCTGGTTTAATACTTGTGGGAAAAAACTAAATTCACAAATTTTTTATTTCGCTGGAGGAGTTGCCCAGAATATTAAAGCTGGCTTATATTTATCTAAATTAAAATATATAAAAAAAATTTTTATACCACCTGCTGCTGGTGATACAACTATCTCTTTAGGCGCATGTTATTACGGAGCTGCAACTTACTCAAAAATAAATAAAAAAAAAATTTTACCAATTGAATCTATGTATCTTGGTAATAAAATTGATGAGAATGAAATAATTAATGTCATTAGAAAATATAAATTAAAAAATAAATACATAATAAAAAATAAATTTAGACCTTCAGAAATTGCTAGAGAATTGAGTTTAGGTAAAGTCATTGGAAGATGTTCTGGAAGAATGGAATTTGGTTTGAGATCTCTCGGTAATAGGTCTATTTTGTGTGACCCAAGATTTTCAGATAATATTAATAAAATTAATTTTAAAATCAAAAAAAGAGATTTTTGGATGCCATTTACACCGACGATAATAAAAGAGGACTTTAACAAATTAATTGAAAATCCAAAAAAAATAGAAGCGAGGTTCATGTCTATGGCTTTTGAGACAACAAAAGTGGGTAAAAGTTTCCTAAAAGCAGCCATTCATCCAATAGATTTTACTGCAAGGCCACAAATGTTATCTAAAAAAGATAATCCTAAATACTATGAAATAATTAAGTCTTTTAAAAAAATTACTGGAGTAGGCGCATTATTGAATACAAGCTTGAATCTTCATGGCTTACCAGTTGTAAGGAACGCTACCGATGCGTTATATGTCTTTGAAAATTCTGGACTAGATATTCTTATAATTGAAAATTTTATTTTAAAAAAAAAGAAGATTTAAATTTTAAAAATAAATTTAAAAATGAATTATTATACAATTAAAAACTTTAAAAAGTTAGATAATATTTTTTTCAAAATTTTAAATTCTAATTATGCGTCTTGGAGAACTTACTGTATATCAAATTTACAATTTATAAAACCACATCCTGAATATTTTATAAAATATAAATATTATTTATCTAAAAATTTTTTTAATCTAACATTCTTTTTAATAGGTTGTTTTTTTAATTTACTTTTAAGAGTGTTAAAGTGGTTCATAAGAAAATCTGAGGATATTTTTTTTAATATTTTAAATTTATCTAATAATAATATAAATGAAAAAAAAACTGACATCGTTTTTATTACAAGTATAGTCAATTCCAACACTTTAAATGTAAGAAAAAATACTAATAATGATTTTATATTTGGGAATATTATTAAGCACTTAAGAACAAGATATAAAGTAAAAGTAATTTATTTAAATCTTACTAGAGTAAATTCTAAGAAAATATTTAATATTTTAAAAAATAATAAAGAAATTTATATTTTAGATAAAATTTTATCGTTTAAAGATGAATTGAATATCCTTAAAAATCAATTTATTGAGCTATTTAACTTACTGTCAAATTTACCTATTAGTGAAGTTAAAATTAAAAAATTTTTACTCATTTTAATAGATATTTTTTCTTATGAAACTAGAAACAATTTTAAGATAAGACTTCAAATAAATAAATTAATTAAATCATTCAAGCCTTCATTGGTTACATTAAGTTTTGAAGGTAATTGTTGGGAGAAAAATGTTTTTAAGTCGTGTAAAGATCTAGAAAGAGAAACTCAATGTAAAACTATTGGTTATCAGCATGCAGGTATTATTAATTATCAAACAGTTATTAATCATTATTATAAAAAAAATTTTAATCCAGATTTTATAATTACTTCAGGTAAAAATAATATGAAATATTTTTCAAGGTTTTTAAGAAAAGATAAGAAAAAAAATAAAAGAAAAATTTTTGAAATTGGCTCTAATCGATACTTTAAGAATAAGGGTAGAAAAATCTTATTTGATAAAACTGATAATATATTAGTCCTTCCTGAGGGAACTTATGAAGAAACAAAAATATTATTTGATCTATCTGTAGATTTAGCAAAAAAATATAACAAAAAAAATTTTATTTTACGAACACACCCACAAATAAATATTGATCATTTCTCAAAAAATTTCTTTTTATTTAAAAAACATAAAAACTTAGAAAATTTAATCTTTTCAAATGAGTCCTTTGAAGCTGATTTAAATCGTTCAAATATAGTAATTTATAGAGGTAGCACCGGTGTCATCACTGCAATTTTGAAAGGTTTAATCCCTATTTATTTTAAGCAAGCAAATGAGTATTTAAATCTTGATCCACTTTTTAATCTTAAGAAATTTAGACAACATATGAAAAGAACAAATGATTTAAAAAAAATTTTAAATAATAGGAAAGGTAAATTGAATGAATACAAATCAGCTAAAATTTTTTGCTCCAATTATTTTACACCCCAAAAATCATCTAAAACACTAAGTATTTTTAAAAAAATAATGGAGATTAATTTGAAATTAAATATTTGAGTTACTTGTTAATATTAAATTATTACTTTAATTATTATATGTTATGATTAATAAAAATATCCAATTAAAACGAATAGTGATGGAAGTATTTGGCGGTTGTAATTATACATGCCAAATGTGCCCACAGTCTAATCCTGGCAGGGGAAAAAATTTCACCAGAAAGATGCCTATCAAAGAATTTGATAGAATACTTGATATGATAGTTCCTAAATATGGGCACCCACTTATTAATTTGGAGGGGAGTGGCGAACCCACGATGGCAAAAGATCTTCCAATTTACATTCAATCAGTAAAAAAAAGAAATTTGAAATGTTTTATGTACTGTAATGGGGCTAAATTAAATGGAGATTTTTTAAAGAAAGTTTTAGATGAAAAAATAGATTTTATAAGATTTAGTATGATTGGGTATGATGAAAAAACTTATAAGCAATGGATGAATATTGATAATTTTAAACTGATACTATCAAATATTAATGAAGCTAAAGAATACATTGCAAAAAATAAACTTAAAACAAAATTAGGCACTTATCACTTAATCACTGACAATGGCAATTTAAAAAATGAAATAAATTTATACAAAGAAAATATTATAAAAAAAACAGGTGTATTTGCTTATATTTGGAAAATGCATAATTGGAGTGGAAATTACGACAATAAAAATGCGAGAGCAAAAACTCAGAGGAGAACGTGCGGAAGACCATTCGCTCCTGAACTGACCGTAAGATCAGGTGGTGAGTTAAATAGAACAGGTGGTATTGTTCCTTGTTGTCAAACACTCGGTCCTCCAAATGAAGAAAAAAGCTTACTAGGACATCTTGATAAACAAAGTTTTGAGGATGTGTACTTTGGGGAAAAATATCAAAAATTAAGAGAGGCACACGAAAATAAAGAATTTGATAAAATAGAATATTGTAAA